>BNJV01001387.1_pt1 | contig 127907 bp, 262 predicted proteins | sample 8540591 | NCBI WGS metagenome assembly BNJV01 (sample SAMD00202457, study PRJDB9452) | human saliva metagenome | host: Homo sapiens | reverse complement strand
AAAGACTTAGTAGCCAAGGCTACTAAGTCTTTCAAATTATAAACCAGCTTTCGTGACGTAAAATATCAGCTTTATCAGTACGTTCCCAAGGAAGATCAACATCAGTTCTACCAAAGTGACCATACGCAGCAGTTTTGCGATAATGAGGTTTTAATAAGTCTAGCATTTCAATAATACCTGCTGGGCGCAAGTCGAAATGTTTACTTACTAATTCTTGAATTTTTTCTTCTGCAATTTTAGCGGTACCAAATGTATCAACTAAAATAGATACAGGTTTTGCAACACCAATAGCATACGCTACTTGTACTTCGCATTTATCAGCTAAGCCTGCTGCTACAACATTTTTAGCTACATAACGAGCAGCATAGGCTGCAGAGCGGTCAACCTTAGAAGGATCCTTACCAGAGAAAGCCCCACCACCATGACGAGCCATACCACCATAAGTATCTACGATAATTTTACGACCTGTTAAACCAGCATCACCATGAGGACCGCCGATAACGAAACGACCTGTAGGATTAATGAAGAATTTAGTATTTTCATCAATGAATTCCGCAGGAAGTGCAGCGTCGATAACATAGCGTTTCAAATCATTTTTAATTTGCTCTTGTGTTACTTCTGGGCTATGTTGTGTAGAAATAACGATTGTATCAATACGTTTAGGGTTGATTATCAACATATTCTACAGTAACTTGTGTTTTACCATCTGGACGAAGATATGTTAATGTGCCGTTCTTACGAACTTCTGCTAAACGACGAGATAAACGATGAGCTAAAGAAATTGGCATAGGCATATATTCAGGTGTTTCATTAGTTGCGTAACCAAACATCATACCTTGGTCACCAGCACCGATTTTTATCGTTGATTTCGCTGTTACCATCTTTAGATTCTAATGCTTCATCTACGCCCATAGCGATATCTGCAGATTGTTCGTCAATGGAAACTAATACACCACAAGTATCGCAGTCGAAACCATATTTTGCACGTGTATAACCAATTTCACGAACTGTGTCACGTACAATACGAGAAATATCAACATATGTATTAGTAGAGATTTCCCCTACTACATGGACTAAACCTGTAGTCACAAGTGTTTCACAAGCTACACGAGCTTTTGGATCTTTTTCAATAATCGCATCCAAAAACAGCATCAGAAATTTGGTCTGCTATTTTATCTGGATGGCCTTCCGTAACGGATTCAGAAGTAAAAAAACATATGTTTTTCTGCCATTTGTTCCTCCTATAATAAAAATCCCTCATGGTCTCTCATGAGGGAGACCCATCTATCAGTACTTGACTGTCGGATTTAGCACCTTCTTTAATAAAGGGTTGCTGTAGGCTCAACGGGCCTTTCCCTCCACTACTCTTGATGAGTTAAATCTTGTTTTAAATTGTAAACGATTTTTAGAAAAAGCAAGCTATTCCTTATCTTGTAAAGATAAGTCATGTTCTACTTTTATGTAATGCACTTTCAAATCTCGATACAAGTGATGACGGCCCAAAATATCAAGAAAGTCGGACTTGTACATTTCACGACGAATATCATAATTGATATCACTTAGTAAAAACTTCAATATTTCTAGCCTGTAATTCTTCGATAATCCCTTTCAAAAATACGTAGACCTGTTAAATCTACAAAAGGGACTGCTCCAAATCTAATAATTAAATATTTTGGGTCCTTATGAATCGAATGTAATGCTCTTTCAAAAGCTGTTATAGCGCCAAAGAAAAGTGGCCCTTCCACAGTATATACCATAATATCTGGATGTATTTCAATTTCGTGTTTAATTTGTTCGGATAATTCTTTACAACTCACTTCGTGAACATCAACGGTTTCGATCGTTTTACGCATAAATTGTAACACAGCCAATACTACACCGACATTAACAGCAACAACTAAATCAGTAAATATGGTTAAAAAGAATGTTAAAATCAAGATAGTTTGATCGGCTTTTGGCGCTAAACGAATCATGCGTATAAAACGTGGTGCATCACTCATGTTATAAGATACGACAAATAAAATGGCTGCCATAGAGGCTAGTGGGATATATACAGCATATGGCGCTAAGAATAATAAAATAGCACCTAATGTAATAGCATGTACAATCCCTGCCAATGGAGATGTCCCACCTTGGCGAATATTAGTTGCCGTTCTAGCAATAGCACCTGTCGCAATACCACCAAATAGCGGAGCAAATATATTGGCTAAACCTTGTCCAAACAATTCTGTATTTGACTCATGTTTTTGTCCACTCATCCCATCTGCTACGACAGCAGATAATAAGGATTCAATGGCACCTAACATGGCAATCGTAAATGCTGGCCCCATCAAGGAAAATATTTTATCTAAAGATAAACTTGAAACGAAAAATTCTGGTGGGCCTTGAGGAATCCTCCAAAAAGCAGTACCAATCGTTTGTACCGTTGGAAATTGATAATACCCTTGAATAAAAAGTAGCTATCACCATAGCCACAATAGGAGCTGGTACTTTATTAATATATGGAATCTTAGGTAATACAAGTAATAAAAATTAAGCTAAATATAGAAATGCATAATGTAGGGTATATCAGAATATGGCAAAGATTGTATCATGAGCCACAATTTTTCATGAAAGTGTTCTACATAAGGCAACGAAGGAAATCCAAAGAAATACGGCCATTGCCCAACCCATATAGTGACCCCCAATACCTGCTGTAAAAGCCCATAATAACAGGCGCAGGAATAAATCTAATAACATTGCCTAATTTAGCTACACTCATCAATAGCAACATAATACCTGCCATCATGGTAGCGATTTGAAGTCCATCGAATCCATAGGTCACTACAATGCTACTTAAAGAACAATAAATGCACCTGTAGGGCCAGCAATTTGAACTTGTGATCCCCCAAAAATTGACACAAATATACCCGCAATAATAGCTGTATATATACCAGCCTGTGAGTGTAACACCACTGGCGATAGCAAAAACCATAGCCAGTGGTAATGCAACTACGCCTACAACTAAACCCGCTACAATATTTTTACTCCATTGAGACTTAGCTAATAATCCTTGTTGATATGCCTCTGTATGGCAAACACAAATAAACACTTCTTTCTATAACTACAAACTGTAACTACAATAGATTTATTATTTCGATGCCAACAATTCAACAACCTCGCTAATTATATATCTAGCAAGTTCAGATTTTTGCATATTTGGCATTACCTTTTGGCTCTTTATTAGGATATAAGAAAAAACCTTCATTAGTATCTACGTTAAATCCAGCATTGGTTTACTAACATCATTAGCCACTAACATATCTAGATTCTTACGACGAACTTTATCCATACCATATTCGACAACATGTTCCGTCTCTGCCGCAAAACCAACAAGCAATTGATGTGTCTTAAGCTCTCCTAAACCTTTAAGTATATCAGGATTCTTTACAAGCTCTAAGGTCATGGTCTCCATATTTTTTTGAGGTGCTTTTATTGGCCACTCTAAAATCGGAAACAACAGCTGCCATGATGACAACATCAGTAGTATCATAATATGAATTAACTGCTTCTTGCATTCCTTCTGCAGAATCTACAGGTACATATTCAACCCCATCTGGAACATCAAGAGATGTGGGAGCACTTACAAGAATTACACGAGCATTTTCCTTAAGAGCAGCTTCAGCAATAGAATAGCCCATTTTACCACTAGATCTATTACCAATATAACGCACAGGATCAATGTTCTCTTGCGTCCCACCAGCAGTAACAAGTACGGTTTTTACCAGATAGTTTTCCAGTACCATCTAATGATTGCAATTCTTTAGTTAACCATGCGACGATGTTCTCTGGAGATGGCAATCTACCAACACCAGTTACACCACAAGCAAGCCATCCAGCATCAGGTTCCATGATATGATAACCGAAGGATGCTAAATCCTCTAGATTTCGCTGTACAATAGGATTGTTGAACATCTCTGTATTCATAGCAGGGCACAAAAATTTAGGAGCTGAAGTAGCCATAATTGTCGTTGTTAACATATCGTCTGCAATACCTGCTCTAATTTTTGCCAATTACATTTGCCGTAGCTGGTACAACAATATAAGCATCAGCCCATGTCGCTAGAGCAATATGCTCTACATTCCAATCGTGAATTTCTTCCCACATATCAACAGCCACTGGGTGACCGCTAATCTCACCAAATGTCATAGGCGTCGCAATATGAGTGGCATTTTTTTGTCATTACCACTTTGACCTCTGCCCCAGCTTTTTCGTAAACGACTAACCACTTCAATTGCTTTATATGCAGCAATACCTGCTGAAACGCCTACAATAATATGTTTCCTTTCATAATTCTCCTTTTAAAAATTCCTTGTACAAAATGTACAAGGAATCTTGAAGTAAAAGTATTTAATACCTTCTTTAGTGCGTTTATATGTTACTTCACCTTCAGCAATTTCATAGAATGCTAAAGACACCGGTTTATCTGTATTATGCATATCAGTTGCAAGACAATCTTCACCATCAGTCAATTCACGAGCACGCTTAGCTGCTAATGTTACTAATGTATATTTACTATCTACACGTTTTTCCAATGTTTTCAATGGAGGTTTTACCATCATACTATCACTTCTCCTTAGATTCTTGATATTGTTTGTAAATATATTTAATTTGCTCTTTATTGCAGCTAATCTTACAAGCTTCAGCACGTAAAATAGAAGCAACCTTCACAGAAGCATCTTCTAAATCATCATTGACTACAATGTAATCATAACGATGAGCTAATGCTAATTCAGAGCAAGCCAATGACAATCGCTTATCTATAACTTCCTTTGCATCAGTTCCACGATTGTAAAGTCGTTCAGATAATTCAGTTAAAGATGGAGGCACAATATAAATAAATACTGCATCACTAAAACGTTCTTTAACTTGCATAGCACCTTGAATATCGATTTCAAAAAGTACACTCTTACCCTCATCCAACAAGTTCATTACATGTTGTTTTGAGTACCATAATAATTGTCATACACCTTAGCATACTCTAAAAATGCATCTTCTGACAATAATGATTCAAACTCTTCTTTTGTACGAAAGAAATAATTAATTCCTTCCTTTTCTCCAACCCGTGGTTCCCGTGTAGTCATAGATACAGAATATACGAGATTAGGCATTTCGCCGCGTATATTAGAACAAATAGTACCCTTACCTGCACCAGATGGACCGGAGATGACAATTAATAAACCTCGATGCTGCCATATTAACTCCTAAGCTTCAACAGTATCCTCATCAACTTCGTGTTTGCACAATACGGTGTGCCACTGTTTCAGGTTGAATAGCTGACAATACAATTTGCCCACTATCCATAACGAGTACAGCCCGAGTTTTACGACCATAGGTTGCATCTATGAGGAGACTTTTATCTCTAGCATCTTGAACCATACGTTTAATAGGAGCAGATTCAGGGCTAATTATAGCAATAACACGATTAGCAGAAACCATATTCCAAAACCAATGTTTAGTAATTGGATACTCATAAACAGACCTCCTTACTCAATGTTCTGTACTTGTTCTCTTTACTTTTTCTAATTCACATTTCAATTGTACCACATGATCAGTCAATGTTATATCCATCGCTTTCGAGCCAATCGTATTGACCTCGCGATTCATTTCTTGAATGATAAAAATCTAACTTGCGACCAATAGGTTCATTCTTCATAAGTGTATTTGTTAATTGTACCACATGAGACCTAAATCGGACAATCTCTTCCGTAATATCTGTTTTATCTGCTATAATGGCAACCTCTTGGAGTAAACGTTCTTCATTGATAGTAATATTTAAATTTTCAACATATTCATTAATTTTTATTTCGTAAATGTTCTTTATAGGCAACCACAGCATCGTCTTTATGCTCATTGATATAATCAATAATTGCTGTCATTTGTGAAAGTCTCTGTAACAAATCCTGTTGAATATGAACTCCCTCTGCTTGACGCATTGTTATTAATGCCTCAAGAGCATTGGTTATGGTTTCAGTAATTAGAGCAGTAAGTGAATCCTCTGTTATGTCATCATCCTTAATCTGTACCCATTCATTAGATATAGACATAACGGCAGATAAAAGGTACTTCTTGTGGTGATGCATAAAATTTTTTTCTGCCACAAGTAAATCTTGTATTTGTGCTTTCAAAGCGCTATTAATTAAGAAACTCTTAGTTCTATCCCCCACATCTTGTAGGGTCACATAGACATCAACCTTTCCTCGATGCATAAGCTTTTGGATACATTTACGGATAATATGCTCTACTGAGTTTACTTGTTTAGGGCTCCGTATATTAAGCTCTAAAAATCTTGAGTTAACTGATTTAATCTCAATTGTACATTGTAAACCATCTAATAATTGGGTTGCACGCCCAAATCCCGTCATACTATTCATAAAAACCCTCCTTTTTATATATTGTATCACGAATCTTAAAGATATCTATCAAATATATATGATATACTAAACTATACATCGTGTATCACCAAAAGAAAGGATCACCATGAATTTAGACGGATTAACCATGTCTGTATTGGCTAGAGAACTAAATGAAAGCCTTCAGAGTGGACAAATACAAAAACTATATCAAGTAGATAAACATTCGTTACTTTTTAAAAGTGCGCAGTGCTAATCAAGATGTGAATCTCATGATTACTGTTGGTGCTAATCCTGCAGTATATATCTGCAATCCCCTACAAGACTTACCGAAGGAACCAAGTTCTTTATGCATGTTTTTACGAAAACACATAGAAGGTAGTCGCATTACATCGGTAGAGCAAATTAATGGCGACCGCATCCTATGTATTCATATAGATAAGCTTGAAATGGATGGATCCATTACCTCCACATCTATATATATTGAACTTATGGGGAAATATTCGAACTGTATATTTGTTCAAAACGACACTATTTTAGAGTCCATCATCCATGTATCGCCTATGATGAATCGAGAGCGCTCTGTAGGTCCTAAAATTGCCTATGAATTACCACCAAACTCTAACAGAGTTTCCTTACTAGATTTTTCTGAAGAAGAAATTTCTAATCTACTAAAGACCTTTGGTTCTGGTACAGTTATTAATACCATTCGCTCTGTATTTAATGGCTTTGGCAAAGCTTTATTAGACTATGTACTTAATCAATCTAATTTAGATGGCTCAGAAGAACTAACCACATTATCAGATACTTCATTTCAGGGTTTATATAAATCTCTATATAATTTAAAAGAAAAATTATTAGTGGCCCACCAATTATTGATGTATGAAAATACTAGAGGCAAAAATATTTATGCCTTTTTCCTATTGAAATAGATTATACATTAATCAAAAACATATCCATCTATTTCAAATGCAATTGAAGAATCTATTGTTGCAACTGGTTCCATCCATACAGCAGATAAGGAATTAGAGCGAATTATATCTAACGCTATCAAAAAGAGGAATTGCGTCATAAAAATTAAGGACGAGCTAGATGATACACAAAAATGAAACCTATAAATTATATGGCGATCTTTTGATGATTAATGGTCATTTACAAGTACAATATCAAACCTCTATCGAGTACAGAATTTACTTTCAGAGTCAGCAGAAACCATTAGCATTCCATTAAAACCAACTTAACAATCGTAGAAAATGGTCAATGGTATTATAAAGCTTTATACTAAACTGAAAAATCGTATCATAAGCGGACAATATCAGTTGGACCAAAGTACAATAAAATTAGAATACTATAGAACTATCTTATATAGTTTATCACTAGCAACAACGAGAGAATCCTTAGAGGAAATACGACACGAATGTATGGATGCTGGTATAATAAAAATCTAAAAAAACCTCTTTCATATAAACTAGGAAAAATCTAATTACATTCATTTGGAGATTCCAGAAGGCGACCTTTACATGAGCCGCAATAACCAACAAAATGAATATTTAACACATCGTTTTGCCAAAGCCTAATGATTTATGGTTCCATACACAGGATATTCAAGGATCGCACTCTTATTTTTACGAACCAATAATGATGCAGATGATATGCTTATCTCACAAGTAGCTAAATACCAGCTTATTTTAGTAAAGCCCGTCATACATCAAAAGGTACCCGTAGACTACACATATATTAAAAATATTAAAAAGCCTCCTAAATCACCTTTAGGCTTTGTCATTTTCAATACACATCAAACAATGGTTGTTGAACCAGAAAAAAACCACCTATGTATGAGGAATAAGAAAAAGCCCCGATAGAAATCTGAACCGACCCCTTAATGTTAGACCAAAAAAATCTTAACGTTAAGGAGGTCGGTTTTTCTATAACAAAAATATAGCTTAACATTTAAATTAAAAGTCGTTACTGCATATCTAAATAGCGAGGGTGGATATAGCTCTTTAGCTAAAAATACGGTGTAAAGGACTGCATCGCAAGTTCGTCGTTGGGATTAGTGCATTTAAACGAATTTGGTAAAGATGGTTTTGTGTCGAAAGCGAAAATAATACAAGATATACTTCAGAATTTAAGCTAGCTGTGGTAGAGTCATACTTAACTAGTGAATTATCGTATCGGCAAATTGCATTTACAATATGGGCTGAAATAATCCTTCATTAATAGCTCGCTGGAAATCGGGATTTTATGAAATATGGGGACCAATGCTTTTTGTCGAGCGACCGAAAGGACGAATACCTACCATGAGTCGAACAGATGAAAAAAAGCAAAGATTACCACACATACTAAATCACGTAACCAAAAGAAGAAAAAAAGAATTAACACCAGAACAAGCTCGTATTTTAGAATTGGAAAAAAACAATTACGCTATGCTCAAATAGAGAATGCCTATTTAAAAAGAATTGAGGAGATTGCGCCTCGAGGACGCTCGAAAAAAATGAAAGAACAGCAAGAATCATTAGCAGTCTCCGAAGAGAATTCAAACTAACTGAGATTCTTGCTGCCTTACGTTTTTCCAAAAAGCAACATATATGTACTGGCAACAGCGCTTTTGACCGAGTAGATCCGGGATCTACAAATACGAATAACTATTGAAGATATTCGTAAGGACCATCTAACTATGGATATAGAAGGTTGTTACCTTTGTTGCGATCGCGAGGTATTGTTATTAATAAGAAACGATTGCAACGAATTATGCAAAAGTTCAATCTGCAAGTAATAGCATTCTCCCGTAAGAGCCGAAAATATAACTCATATAAAGGCGTTAAAGGACGGATTGCACCTAATCGCATTAAGCGTAGATTCTATTGCAGTCAACCACATCAAAAAATTACTACAGATACAACTGAATTTAAGTATTATGAACTAGATGCAAACGGTGCTTTGAAAGTTGGAAAACTATACTTAGATCCATTTATGGATTTATATAATCTTGAAATTATTAGTTTTAGTATAAGTCCTACACCATCGGCTGAGTCTATACTTTCAGCACAACAACAGGCGATTGAAAAGATTGCCGATGCTAAGTATCGACGGACATTTCATTCTGACCGTGGTTGGGGTTACCAAATGAAAGCGTATCAACATAATTTAAAAGTACATAATATATTCCAAAGTATGTCTAGAAGAGGTAATTGTCTCGACAATTCACCAATGGAAAAACTTCTTTGCCATCTTAAAACAAGAGATGTATTATGCAATACCTTTTCATAGTTATGATGAGTTAAAAATGGCGATTGAAAAACTATATTATGTATTACAATACTAAACGAATTAAGGAAAAAAATTGAACTGGCTATAGTCCAGTTGACTATCGTTTAGCTACTACTGCAGCATAAAAAAATTCCGAGCAACCAGTTTAGGGTTACTCGGAAATAAAAAATCTAACTTTTTGGGGTCACTACAATCTATCAGGGGCCCTTTTTATGTTAGCATCACTATAATACAATCAGATTATAATATTAGCTTTTATTGATTTTCAGCTTTTTTTGTTCACTTTGTTGCAAGCTTTCACGGTTTTGACGAAGGCTTTCCAAAGTTTTTTTCTAAAGTTATTTTCTACATATTTCAATACATCACCAGCATATTGAATAGAGCTAGATTTTAACTCTTCAGAGGATTGGTTTGCTGCATTGATAATTTGATTAGCTTGTTCTTGAGCTTGTTTAACAAGTTCACTTTCAGCTGTCAATTTAGCAATATAGTCTTTAACTTGATCGATTAATGTATCAGCTTGACGTTGAGCATCAGCTAATACTTTATCTTTTTCAGATACAATACGACGAGATTCATCGAGCTCAAGCGGCAAAGATTCTTGAATAGCATCGATAATACGCATAATTTCATCTTCTTCAACCATGCGTTTTTGTAGTCATAGGGAATACGGCTGCTGGATTCAATAAGAACCTCTAAATCTTCAAGTAATTTTTCTGTTTTCATACAATTCACTCCTATTATTCATTACCATCGATGTTAAAACGTTTTTCTAATTTAATCTTTACATCGTCAGAGAACAAGTCCTTCAATTTACCACCAAATTTGGCTGAGCTCACGAATCCCTGTTGAGCTTACAAAAGAATATTTATTATTCGTCATAATAAACACTGTTTCAATGTCATCATCTAAATACTTAGCAAACAAAGCACGTTGGAATTCATACTCAAAATCGCTAAGTGCTCTAAGACCACGAATGATGATAGTTGCATTCTTAGATTTAACATAATCATTGAGTAATCCACCAGTACAGTCGATTTCTACATTAGGAATATGTTTGACAGAATTTCGTATCATTTCAACGCGTTCTTCCATAGTAAATAGTGAATTCTTATTAGGTTTGAACTCACTGCGATAATTAACTTATCGACTAAACGACTACCACGTTCAAAAATGTCAACATGACCATTTGTTACAGGATCGAAAACTTCCTGGGCAAACTCCTATCCGCAAAGGTCTAACTCCTTTCACTATGTTTCACAAAATATGAAACAAGGGTGTAACCAAATTTTTGTTCCTTTATACATTTCCCACTCTGGTGGCATTGTAAAAACCTCATCTTTATGGTGTTCTAATACTAAAACGCCATCATCAGCTAAAGCATTATGTGCCACAACAAAATCAATGGTCTCTTGTATAAAGCCATTTTCATATGGTGGATCAGAAAAAATATAATCGAACTGCTGGTCACCTATAAAATGTTTTAGTTGTGAAAGTTTTTTTGGTACAATTTGCATTCGATCCTCAACGCGACAATGAGTGGCATTTTCACGAATTAATTTACCAGTTCTAAAATCAACAGCAATAGCTGATTCTGCTCCACGACTAAGTGCTTCAATAGCAATTGCCCCAGTACCAGAAAATAAATCTAATACGCGAGCACCATATATGCCACGATGCGCTAATACATTGAAAATGCTTTCACGAACACGATCCAATGTTGGGCGCGTATCCACACCTTTAGGAGATTTTATAGTATGGCCTTTGGCAGTGCCTCCAATAATTCGCATACAATCCTCACTAGATTATACTCATTAATTATAGTATATAAATACTCAAAATAAAAGTATCTTTTACAATTATGACACTTCGATTTTGCTATCTCGTCCCATCAATTCCTGCAGTGCTAATCGAGGAGACTTTTCTTCATATAAAACCTCATATAGCGCTTGAGTAATCGGCATTTCTACATGATACTCAATAGCCATATCACGAATAATAGAAGTAGCAAAAACCTTCTACTACCATATTGGTATGATTCATAATATAATCCATAGTCTTACCATCTGCTAACTGTTGACCAGCAGATCGATTGCGACTATGTGGACTCATACAGGTAACAATTAAATCACCCATTCCAGCTAATCCTGCATAGGTTTCTTTCCTTGCCCCCATAGCTAAACCAAAGCGTGTCATTTCATGCAATCCACGAGTTAATAATAATGCTTTACAGTTATCCCCCAAGGATAATCCATCAACAATGCCTGCTGCCAAAGCTATTACATTTTTTGTAGCCCCAGCTAATTCAACACCGATATAGTCATCGCTAGTATATATACGAAACTTTTTACTATGCAAGGCTTGTTGAACCTTTTTACCTATCTCCATAGATGTAGTCCCCACTACAGCCGCGGCAGGTAAATTCCGACCAATTTCTTCTGCATGATTAGGACCAGATAAAACTGTTAAATGACAGCCTATAGATGCTAATTCTTCCTTCATAACAGTGGTCAATAATTTGCCAGTATTACGTTCCACCCCCTTAGAGCAAAGAACATAAATCTGATCTTTATGAGCAAATTGCTTTAAATTCTGTAAAGCAGTTCGCACATGAATAGATGGTGTAACGATGAGTACAATATCAGCTTGTTCTATAGATGTTTGTAAATCCGAGCTAACAACTAACTCATTTGGTAATGCAACACCAGGTAAATAAGACTTATTTTCTCTATACGCAATGAGTTCATCCCTAAATTTAGGACGTCTGCAATATAAGGTTGTATCATTACCAGCGACTACTGATTTTTATTGCTAGAGCTGTGCCCCAACTACCAGAGCCGATGATGCAAACTTTCATATTACTCTCCTTTTTGACACGTTCTACCTTCAACTCTTTACCGGCTAGTAATCGATTAATATTTTCTCTATGGCGTACAATAACAAACAATGCTGCTAATACACCAAAACCTACAAACCACCAAGATTCTCCAGTTACATACATCAATATGGGAACCAATGCTGCGGCCACAATAGATCCAAGAGAGACTAATTTAGTGAAGTATACAATAATCCCCAAATAGCAAAACATAAGCCTGCAACAATCGGAGATAATGCAACTAATACACCTAAACCAGTTGCTACCCCCGACCACCTTTAAACCCAAGGAATAGTGACCAGTTATGTCCAACCATAGCCAAAAATACCACCTAAAATCATATACATTGGATTTAATGAAGAAAACAAAAGCACTCCAATAGCACCCTTCAAGGCATCACAGAAAAAAATACAGGAAGTGCTGCTTTTAATCCAATGACGCGATAAGTATTAGTGGCTCCAATATTTTTAGAACCATACAAACGGACATCTGTATTAAAAAACAATTTACCGATAATAAGACCGCTTGGTATAGAGCCAATTACATATGCTAATAGTGCATATCCTAATATGGACATCAATTCAACCACCATTTTCACCCTTATCCTTTATAACTATTAATCTTCATCTTCACGTTTTTTACCACGAAGAACTAATCGAATTGGAGTCCCTTCGAATCCAAAGCTTTCGCGTAAACGGTTTTCTAAGAAACGCATATACGAGAAATGGATTAATTCTGGTTCATTTACAAACAGTATAAAAGTTGGTGGCTTAACACTAGCTTGTGTCATATAATAAATTTTCGGAATTCTGCCATTACGTGATGGAACAGGATTTACTGTTTGAGCATCTTGTAATAACTGATTTAAAGTACCTGTAGAAACACGACGGTATTGTTGTTCAGATACGAATTTAAGCATATCCGCTAAACGATGGATACGTTGCTTAGTTAATGCAGAAGCAAATAGAATTGGTGCAAATTGCAAGAAACCTAATTCATCGTAAATGTCTTCAGTATAGCGCAATGTAGTCTTATCATCCTTTTCCACAAGATCCCATTTGTTTACAACAATGATAACACCCTTACCAGCTTCATAAGCATAACCAGCAATTTTTTTGTCTTGTTCCGTAACGCCATCAACGCCATCTAAAACGAGAACTACAATATCGGATCGGTCTACAGAACGAAGAGAACGAACGATACTATAACGTTCAACAGACTTCATCAATTTTAGCTTTACGACGCATACCTGCCGTATCAATAAGAACAAATTTTTGATCCCATGTTTCCAATGGGTATCGATAGAATCCCGTGTAGTACCTGCCACATCAGAAACGATAACACGATCTTGACCTAATAAAGCATTAGTTAGAGATGATTTACCTACATTAGGACGACCAATAATAGCAACATGAATGGTATCCTCTTCATCTACATTCGTTCCTACTGGTGGAAAAATGTTTAACCGTATCATCTAATAAATCACCTAGGTTCATTAAATTTTTAGCAGAAATACCAATGGGATACTCTCAAGCCCAAATTATAGAATTCGTAAATATTAGACTCTTGGTTAACACTATCAATCTTATTTACAACTAATACTACAGGTTTGCCACTAGTTCTTAAAATATTAGCAACCTCTTCGTCGGCAGGTACAATTCCTTGTTTCCATCTACTAAAAAGAATTACATCAAAGCTTCTTCAATGGCAAGTTCTGCTTGAAGTCTCATCATCTTAGGAATAACATGACTATTTTCTGTAACGAACTCAATGCCACCGGTATCAATCATAGTAAATTCACGATTTAACCACTCTGCATCAAAATAAATTCTATCCGCGTAACACCTGGAATGTCTTCTACAATAGAAATTCGCTTATTAACAATGGCATTAAATAATGTAGATTTACTACATTTGGACGGCCTACAACGGCCACTAATGGTTTTGCCATACTTTCACCTCATTTATAATATATATCACTTCATTTTATCATATTAAAGGGAGATTGTACGCAAAAAGGCTAATCAAGGAAAACCTTGATTAGCCTTTTTATAGATTCTGAATTATACTGAATTATTCAGCGTCTTCTTCAGTTTCTTTAGATTCCATCAACTCAGTTAAAAGCCAAGCCCAATTTCTTTTCATCTTTGTTAAGAGAAATGATTTTAACTTCAACTTCTTGACCACGGTTCAAATAATCTTCAACTTTTGCATTACGTTGTTTTGTAATTTGAGAAATGTGAAGTAAACCTTGAATATCGTCGTTAACCGCTACGAATGACCGTAAGCTACCAAACGTACTACTTTACCAGTGATAACATCACCAACATGTAAAGTTTCTTCAGCAACATCCCATGGGCTCTTAGTCAAAGCTTTTAAGGATAAGGATAATTTGTTGCTTTCAGCGTCGAAGGATTGTAATTTAACTTCGATTTCTTGACCAACGGAAAGAACATCTTCCACTTTTTTTGATTTTTTTGCCAAGAAATGTCAGAGATATGAAGTAAACCTTCAATACCACCGATATCTACGAATGCACCATAAGGCATAATTTTACGAACGATACCTTTATAGTTTTCGCCTACAGTAATGTTTTTTCAATGCTTCAGCTAATTTTTGCTTGACGTTCCACTTCAAGTACTGCACGACGGGAAAGAACCAAACGGTTTTTCTTTTCATCGATTTCAAGAACTTTTGCTTCGAATTCAGTACCAACCAAGTTGTCCAAAGATTTTACGAAATGCACATCACCTTGGGACAATGGAATGAAACCACGAAGGGATTTTACTGTTACCACCAAGCCTGCTGGAATAGCGTCGATACCTTTTACATACGATAGGCTCGTCTTTTTTTCTTGAGCTTCGATAACATATTGCCAATCTTCATCTTTAGCCAAACGAGTCATGGAAAGATAAATAGGATTATCTTCTTTGATGTGGTTCATGATAACTGCTTTAATTTCATCACCATTTTTCAACACATCTTTGGCAGAGTTTGGTGCTGGATAAGAAATTTCAGTTCTATTCAAAATTGCTTCAGTTTTTGTAGCCAAAAAGATACCCATGCGTTCATCTTCTACTTGGACTACTTGACCTTCTACAACATTTCCTTTCTTAAATTCTTCTTGACCTTCTGCTGCTAATAATTCTGCAAAATCTTTCATTGTCTCAATGACCTCCTTAATAATCCAGTCGGGAGTCGATGCTCCTGCTGTTACTCCTACCGTCTGTACTCAGTTAAACCATTCCAGTTGTAATTTCAGTAGAAGTTTCAATGTGGTGAGTCATACATCCAACGTCACGACAAACCTCTGCCAATCGGTTTGTATTGCCGCTATTCTTACCACCTACCACAATCATAAGATCTACATTACGAGCTAATTCAACAGCAGAGTTTTTGTCGTTCCTGCGTTGCATTGCAAAATCGTTTTGAAAAATCTTAAGATTCTTAGATTTTTCTCTAATATCTCTATTATACTTGTAAATTTGAATTGTGAAAAGGTTGTTTGTACAACAACACCCATTTTTTCAACAATTTGTAGTTTTTGGGCGGATTTTTCATCTTCGATGATTATTCCTTCATTATTAGCCCATAAATTAATGCTTTTTGACCTCAGGATGGTTTTTCACCTAAAATAACAAGTGTCATCTCATCTTCTATAACAGACTTAGCATCTTGTTGGGCTTTTTTTAACATGTGGACAAGTTGCATCTACTATATTAAGCCCTTTATTTTCAGCCTCTTCATAAATGGCCGGTCCCACACCATGGGATCGAATAATCATAGTTCCTGAATCAATATCAGAAACTTCATCAATAGGTTTCACACCTTTACTTTCAAGTCGGCCTACTACCTGTGGATTATGAATGATTGGTCCTAAGGTATAGCTTTTACCAGCCCCATTGGCTGCCTCATTCGCCATTTCCACAGCTCGTTTTTACACCATAACAAAAACCATGGTTCTCTGCCAAAATTATTTCCATAAAGTCTCCTCTACACGATTTTCATGATACGAATCAATCATACGTTGTATTTCAGCCTTTACAACATCATTAACGGCATTAATAGCTTCAGGTGTGGCCTTTGCTTTTTCTACGGGAATTTGCTTTCCAATAATACAAGCTACCTTGCCGCGTTTCATATTATAAGAACCAATTATCGCAACTGGTACTATACCAATACCTGTGCGCAACGCAATAGATGCTGCGCCATCATGGAATCGGCCAAGTTTACCACTCTTTTGACGATTCCCTTCCGCAAAAATACCTAATACCTTATGATCTTTTAATAAGCCCATAGCATGTCGAATTGCAACTTTATCTATAGCACCTCTATTTAATGGGAATGCACCTAACCATGTACAGATAAATTTAGAAATTGGATTTACAAATAACTCTTGTTTTTGCCATAAAAATGTACATGTCTCGGAAGAGCATAGCCACAAATGGGTGGATCATTATTACTCAAATGATTTGGAACGACGATAACAGGGCCTTCCATAGGGAAGTTATCTCGACCATATATTTTTAAGCCATATCCAACTTTGTAACGCAACCAAAAAAAGCCGTACGCCAAAGCCATGTAGATATTTTTATTCATGTTCAATCTGCTCCCGTACAAGATGTAAAATATAAGCTACTGTTTCATCAAATGTCATATTACTGGAATCTACCAAAAATAGCATCTTCGACCTGAATCAACGGGGACTCTTTACGAGTTTTGTCCATCTTATCACGTTGCATAACACTAATTTTAATATCTTCTAATGATTGTTCATTAGTTGTACCCTTTAACCTCTAAGTAACGGCGCATAGCTCGCGCCTCAACAGATGCAGTCAAATAAATCTTTAATTCCGCATTAGGTAATACGACAGACCCGATATCACGACCATCTAGAATAACGCCACCAACCAGAGCCATCGCCTGTTGTCGCTCAACCAAGTATTGACGAACCCCTTTATAAGATGCAATGGTTGAAACATTTTCATTGATTTTTGTTGTCGAATATAGTCAGTTATATCTTCACCACGTACAAAGACCTTAAACGCCGTATCAGTAGGTTCCATAGTCAAATCCAAAAGAAGGTAATAAAGGCTTCTACCGCTTTTTGATTGGACACCTCAAGATGTTCATGCAACACAGCCCATGTAACAGCGCGATACATAGCACCCGTATCAATATATAAATATTGTAATTCCTTTGCTACCACCTTTGAAATACTACTTTTACCAGCACCAGCAGGTCCATCAATAGCAATAGCAATCTTTTTATGACTCATTACATCCCCCTTAAACTTCGCCGTGAACAATATGCATAGCAGCTACATAACCAGTAGAAAATGCAGCTTGTAAATTATAGCCCCCTGTAAAAGCATCTATATCAAGTACCTCACCAGCACCGTATAAACCTTTCACTAATTTAGATTCCATAGTTTTGGGATTAAATTCTTTTTAAAAGAAATACCACCAGCCGTTACGATAGCCTCCTCAACAGGACGAGAGCCCTTTAACAGTTAAGGTCATATGTTGTAACACATGACAAAGTTGCTGACGTTCTTCCTTAGTAATTTGATTTATCGATTTAGCCGGATCTAACTTAGCTAAGGAAATAATGATGGGAATAAGATTTGAGGGTAATAAATCCTTCATGCCATTAGCTAATTGTTTCTTAGAATACAAATCAAAATCCTTCTGTAATCGTTTATCTAAAACCTCAGCAGTCAATGCAGGTTTTAAAATTAATGGAAACTGCAATGGGTGCTGTTTTTCTTACGCAATAGCTTACCTACTGTATGACTAAGAGATAAAATAGTTGGCCCAGTTACACCAAAATGAGTGAACATCATTTTCGCCAAAACATTTTAGCCTGTACCTTTTTCCTTAGACACTATAGATACCTCTACATTACGTAAGCTAAGGCCCATAATATCTTTTACCCAAGACTCTTCTGTAACAATGGGTACTAGTGATGGACGTATGTCTGTAATACTATGACCTACACCTTCCGCCAAACGATATCCATCACCAGTAGAGCCCAGTCAATGGATATGATGCACCACCGGTAGCAATGATGACAGCCTCACAAGCATAGGACTCTTTAGTTGTAACAACACCTGTTACTACATTATCTTTTGTAACAATCTTTGTAACAGACTTCATTTAAATGAACGGTAACATTATATTTCTTAAGCATCTTCATAAAGAGATTGCGTACCTCTAATGCAGAGTCAGATTCTGGGAAAACACGACCGCCTCTTTCTACCTTAGTTTTCAACCCCCATTCATGCAAAAGAGCTAATAAATCTACATTGCTAAAACGCTCATAAGCACCATATAAGAATTTACCATTTCCCGGTGTATTTTTAATAAAATCACTTATATCAGCACTATTTGTTATATTACAACGTCCTTTACCGGTGATACCCATTTTTGCCCACCATATTCATCTTTTCCAGAAGAATAACACGAGCCCCCTCACGACCAGCGATAACAGCAGCCATTAATCCGGCAGCACCGCCACCTATTACAACGATTTGCTTCATTTCTTATCTCCCAACGCTTTTAAAAGCATTAACTTCACGTTGAGTTAGTTGTCGAACACCACCACGTTTTACACCACTTAGTGATAAGCCACCATAAGCAATACGTTTAAGATTGTGAATACGATATCCAAAATGTTCAAACATACGACGAACTTGGCGGTTTGCGACCCTCATGAATAGTAATTTCAACTTCGTGAACACCATTATGATCGTCAAAGCCCTAAGTCAACAATCGTTGCAGGAGATGTAATACCATCCTCTAATGGAACACCATTCGCAATCACTTGAAGATCGTCTTCTTTAACACGGCCTTTTACACGCACTTCGTATGTTTTTCAACGCCTTTAGAAGGATGTGTTAAATTTTGTGCTAACTCACCATCATTGGTTAAGAGCAATAAACCTTCTGTATTCAAATCAAGTCTGCCTACAGGATAAATTCGTTTCTTTTTCGTTCTTAATATAATCTAAAACTGTTTCACGGCCTTGAGGATGCTGTGACAGATGTAATGACACCTTTAGGTTTATTAAGTAAATAATAGACTGGTTTTTCAACAGCCAACAATTGACCATTTACCTTAACCTTATCTTTTAGAGGATTTACTTTTTATACCTAGTTCAGTTACTTTTCGACCATTAACTAATACTTTACCTTCGGTAATCAGTTCTTCTGCTTTTACGTCGTGATGCTACACCGCAACTAGCAATAAATTTTTTTGTAAACGTTCCATGTTATATCCTTATCTATAATGAATGCTAATCATTATTTAATTCGTCACTTTCATTTTGTAATATCCAACTCTTTATGTAAAATCATCAATCGATGTTACACCTGTGCTGCGCAAAAATTCATCGGTAGTACCGTATAAGATAGGTCGTCCCACAGTATCCTTATGACCTAATTCAGCAATTAAAGCGCGAGATAATAATTGTTTAATAACCTTATCACTATTTACGCCACGCACCTCTTCAATTTCAGCTTTAGTAATAGGTTGTTTATATGCAATCACAGCTAATGTTTCCATCGCTGCATTTGATAACTTATCTTCTTTTTTACGAATATGACCTACATATTCAGAAGATGAGGAATCACTTACAAGTTCAACTCCTGCTGCGGAAACACGTATGCGTATCCCTCTCTCAGACTCCAATTAATTCACTAGCTAATGTATCAATATATATTTCAACCTCTTCTTTTGAAAGGTCAAACACATCCATCAGAACATCGATTGATAATGGCTTAGCAGCTGAAAACAAAACTGCTTCTAAATGTGATGTTTTCATGCTAAACCTCCTCTATAGATAAATCCTTACCGTCTATATTGACTGGTGCTGTAAAAATAATATCCTCTGATTCATAATGCATAATCAATTGTTGCTGCTTTAATAACTCTAAAACAGCCATAAAAATCGTAACCATACCACTTCGAGTTTCAATAGCAATCAATAAGTCTCTAAAGGCCAATCGTTCACCTCTACGAGCACGGCTAGATAAAAGATACAATCATATCCTCTAGACTATATGTATCTTTCTCAACAGTTACTTGTGGCACCCTTTCATTGGACTCTTTTTCTACAGTACGATTTAATACAGTATAAAAAAATATCATATAACTTTGTAAGCTCAAGATTATAGTAGCTATCTAATCCCAAAATACTCGTTTCTTCAGGACGACTAAATACATTAGACTCAATAGATGCCTTCTCCATAAGTAAATGAGTGAAATCTTTAATCTTTTTAAATTCCACAAGTTTCGCCACCAATTCATCACGAGGATCTTCATTTTCCTCTGGCTCAGGTTCAACTTTAGGTAATAACATACGAGATTTTATCTGCAATAATGTTGAAGCCATTACAAGAAATTCACTACTATAATGAATATCAAAAATGATTCCAATTATCTAAATATTCCAAATATTGACTTGTAATTTCAACAATAGGAATATCAGTAATTTCTATCTTATGTTTTTCAATTAAATGCAAGAGCAAATCAGGTGGTCCCTCAAATACATCAAGCTTATAATTATAGTCCCCCATGAATCCCCATTCCTTATTGATACTTTATCTTCAATCATATAATTATAACGTAAATCAGAGATTTCTTCTACGCTCGTTATATATAATTGTATTTTTATTGTTCTCTGCTATCTTATTAATGTAAAGAATTACTATATAGTTTATTTTAAGAGCTCCTTTAGAAAGGTATTTACAATGTTATCATCGGTGAAAGAACTTCTCCGTAACCCCATATTACGTTTTGGGATTATCGGTATCGTGCTCTATATTGCACTTTTTGATTTATGAACCCATTACACTAGGCCTAGATGTTTGAAAATATCACTATTCTTGCAGTGCCGACAATGGTTGGTTTATTTTTATTCCAATATTTTTTTGAGCTGCACTGTATTTCATCGTCCTTTTATCGGTTACGGCCTTGTAGGCCTACTATGGGGATTAACATTCCCGCTCTTATTTCATTGGTCGTATGTAAAACCCCTATATTTTTACGAATTTGCTAATGATTTCCTCTTTGGTTTACTCCTATTTATGGGACTTTCAGGTATCCAATATTTAATAACCCAAACAGGACGCTTTCAAAAAATAACGTCCGCTATTATGGCATTATTTGCCACCACACTTAGCTTAATTCCTCTTATTCAAATTGGCTACTATATGACTACGTGGCACTGCTTAACACCTGCTAGCCTATTAGCCCTCTATATGACCAATCCTGAGGAAGCATTAGGCTTTCTAAAAAACACAGCAGGCATCCCTGGACTCATTGCTGTAGCCATCGGATTAATTCTGTTCACCCTATTCCTATATTGGTGTAATCTTGGTATGAAACGTGTAGTTGAAATCAATACAACACGTCCATTACGTTTAGGCGTACTTGTCGCCTCTATGGTTGCCTTTCTAGTATATGTACCTTTTTATTTATTTCCCCAAACTTGTATTATCGCCAATTGGATTGCAGCTGGTAACTATGTAAAGGAAATGCAACAATATAATGATAATCATCATATTGTATTCGACTCGTTCAATGTTGATACATCTGATACAGCAGCTAAGAAAACACCGGGTACAATTATTCTCGTCATCGGGGAATCTAGTTCTCGCGATTATATGAAAAGTATATAATCCAGAATTTCCGTATGATGATACACCTTGGCAAGAAGATATGAAATCAAACAATAAAGATTTTATCTTCTATAATAATGCTTATTCCTCATATGTACAAACAGGTACCAACCTTAGAACGAGCTCTTTCTGAACGTAATCAATATAATGACCGTCCATTTTTAGACTCCGCCAATATCTTAGACGTTGCCAAAAAGCCGGTTATACTACATCTTGGTTTAGTAATCAAAGGCGTATTCGGTGAATATGATACGGCTATTTCCTTAATGGCTAAAACAGCAGACCTCACCAAATGGTCCCATGAGTCTTATGGATTTTCAGACTTATACGATGAGCTTTATTACCATTACTAAAAAAATGTAGATCCCAAGAAAAAAATAATTTTTGTTGTTATCCATATTATGGGCAGTCATATTTATTATAATGACCGTTATCCACACGAGTTTAGTAAATGGAAAAAGGTCCTTATCCTGATGGTATTGAGCCTATGCTAATAGCCAACTATATACGGATTGGTTATTACAACAGATTTACACATATGGCAAAGATAATTTAAATCTCCAAGCCATGGTATATTTTTTTCTGATCGTGGTGAAAGTCTAGATAAATCACATAATCCAGATACCTTTGATTTTGTGATGACTCATATCCCGTTCTGGATTTACTTTATCCCCTCAATATCGTGCTGCCTACCCTCAAACAGCAACGACATTAACAAATCATGAACAACAATATTTTACTAATGATCTATTATACGATACCTTAGTAGGACTTATGCATGCACCAAATAGTCGCTATGATAAATCAAGAGACTTTAGTAATGATGCATATCAATTTAATTTACATAACCTTACTACATTATTAGGTGAACAGCCACTTACTAATGATCCTGTAAATCAGGGTAAATAGAACGTCAAAAAGCGACGATTGAATCTGTCAATCGTCGCTTTTCTTCGATATAGAGAATCTATGTTTTTCTCTGTAAATACCTCTATATGATTTTCTAGCAATAAATCTGTAGTAACACCATTTCCTGTTGTTAAGATGCCAGAAAATGTACCATCATAAATCTCACCACAGCCACAACTAGGGCTTTTAGCCTTTAATAAGGCCCTATGGCAATTATTATCTTGTGCAATTGTTAAAGTACGCAAAAGCACCTCGAACAAATTCTTTTTGTTACATCTACACCTATATTATTGATTACAAGCTGCCCCACACGTTCAGCAGGTGGTCTAGGCGTAGATAATCCGCCTAATATTTTCCGGACAAATTGGAATAATATTATATAATGACTGAATACATTCTAATTCATCTATTCTATTATTCTTTCCATCATATCTACAGTGAACGCCACACAGACATTCACTAATTAGTAAATTAGGCTTTTTCATGTTTCATTTCCTTGGAATCGATAGATATGTATAGTAGTAATAAAAAAAGACTAACCGAAGTTAGTCTTAATGGTGCCGAGGACCGGAATCGAACCGGTACGGTTATTTCTAACCGACGGATTTTAAGTCCGTTGCGTCTGCCTGTTCCGCCACCCCGGCATGGGTAACGATTTGTGGAGGCGGCACCCAGAATCGAACTGGGGAATAAAGGTTTTGCAGACCTCTGCCTTACCGCTTGGCTATGCCGCCATATAAGTGGAGCGGGAAACGAGATTCGAACTCGCGACCCCCGCCTTGGCAAGGCGGTGCTCTACCGCTGAGCTATTCCCGCATGTACATGGTGCCTCAGGGACAGAATCGAACTGTCGACACACGGATTTTCAGTCCGTTGCTCTACCGACTGAGCTACCGAGGCATGAATGGCGACCCCGATCAGATTTGAACTGACGATCTTCGCCGTGACAGGGCGACATGTTAACCGCTACACCACGGGGCCGTATCCAAAGTACTTGCTTAGTATATCTGTTATCAGAGTTTTTGTCAACACTATATATTAAAAATTCATAATGAAGTTTTTTTCATCTCCCAAAAATAGTGCTATCTTTGTGTCCGGGTTCCACTAATAATGCATCATCTAACTGTAATATTTTATCAAGACTTTTACGTAAATCATCTGCATTACCATTATAATTATCACTATTTCCCACATTTTGTTTAAATATGGTATCACCAGTAAATAAATGATTTTCGATTTGCAAACAAACTGATCCAGCACTATGTCCCGGTGTATGATAAACATAGAATTTGAAAGGACCTATTTCTAAGGAACCCTCATGTAATGAGATACATTGTGTAAACATTTTCTTTTTATATACACTAGGACGACGACGAATAAGCTGTAATAATTCGTGATCACCTTTGTGTAAATAAGCAGGAATTTTATAATGTTCACAGATTTCATCGAGAGCAGACACATGGTCGCAATGACCATGTGTCAATACAACAGCTAACGGTGTTGTATCCCCAACCATATCAATAATATGTCGACTGTGAAAACCTGGGTCTATTATGAGGGATAGGTTATCTTGTTTTTAACACGTAACAATTTGCTTTTATATAAGCCTAGTGGACGTTTTTATTATCTCCATATACGTTTCCCTTCTCTTATAATAAACCCGCCATATACAGTAATTAAACGAATTATAGAACTGTATATCGTTTTTGTCATATCCTTTTTAATAAAAATAACCTTCCCAAAAATTGTGGATGTAGCATAACTAAAATTGTAAATAATTCCAGACGGCCTAATAACATATCTATTATAGCGATAATCTTAGCACCATCAGGCAATATAGAAAAAAAGTATCTGTAGGGACCGTAATTAGCAAAAGCTAAACCTACATTACTTTGAAATGCCGTTACAATTTGTAATGCGTCACTAGTAGACAAACCAAAACAAGTCATAAAGAAAACAGAAATTACATAAATCATAAAATATAAGAATATGAACTGTTGTGTCATCCGAATCCATTTATCAGGCAATGGTTTTCCATTGATTCGCACAACTTGAACCATATCAGGATGTATAGACTTACGCAAATAAATAATACTACTCTTGATTAGAATAATAAGTCGTATAATCTTAACGCCCCCTGTAGTAGAACCACTACAACCGCCAAAAAGCTAGATATAAATAACATCATTTGAGCTGCAGCAGGCCATAAATCATAATCTGCCACAGCAAAGCCACTACCTGTTTGAATAGAAACCAAAGTAAATGCAGCATCTTGAAATAACTTGCCTATATGAGTAAACTTCGGATTGGATACATAAAGCTATAAATGTAATAAGAATACCTAAAAGCTAATACGAGCCAATACATACGGGTCTCAAAGTCAGAGATTAATGCAGAAAAAAACCTTTATGAATTACGTTGTAATATACAGCAAAAGTTGCCACCAGCAATAATCATAAATAAAAATGAATACTACACAAATATATATATTATCACTGTATATAAAGGTTCCAGCTGTAGTCGGTGTTAATCCCCCTGTAGCTATAATGGAAAAAAAGCATAATTTAAAGCATTAAAAAGGATCATACCGCCAAGCCACAACATAATAAAACAAATTATTGTAAATACAACATATAGAGACCATAATTTGGAAGCCATTGATTGTATACGTGGCAATACTACACCTGGCTTAGGGACGGATCTTTCAGCATTGAAAAAAGTGGGCTGCATCAGCACCCAGATTACGTAAAAAAATGACAAAAATTAGAACGATAATTCCCATACCACCTATCCAATGCATTAATCCACGCCAAAGGATAAAGGTTTTAGGGTGCTTGATCGACATCATATATAACTGTAGCGCCCGTAGCAGTTAACCCTGAAGAAAGCTTTCAAATAATGCATCTACAGGATTAATGAGAATACCAGATATCATAAAAGGAATGGAACCAAGTAAAATAGTAGAAAGCCACGTAGATGCAACTACGAGAAAGCCATCACGCAAGCTAAAACTTTTACTCTGATGACCATTAGTAACCAATAAAAATCCTGCTAATCCGGATATAGTAGCTGTAACAGCAAATGACCAATATGCAGTTTCAAATATAATGCTATATATGAATGGTATAAGGAGAAAAAGCTCCAAAAGATATAGAGTAATTTCCTACCAAAGACATGACAATTTGTATACGCATATAACCCCTACGTCAAATAGTTTAATAATTTAGTAACTGACTCTGGCAATGTAAATAATACAATATGGTCCCCTACCAAAATCTCTGTATTACCACGCGGCACAATAGCCTCATCACCGCGGAGTATAACGCCAACAAGTGCTTTACCAGGAAGGCGAATATCCTTAAGTTGTTTGCCTGCTACTGGTGATTGATCTGTAATAAGAATTTCAATGGATTCAGCCTTACCACCTTCGAAGGTTGAAATTGACACAACGCCTTCACCACTTCGTACAATTCTTAGTATTTGACCTGCCGTCATAAGTCTAGGGAGAAAATACAATATCAATCCCCACTTGTTCCATTAACATAATGTATTCTGGACGACCTACACGAACAACAGTTTTAGGTATGCCCATATGCTTACCCACCAAAGCAACAAGAAGATTTAGCTTATCGTCATCTGTGAGAGCAATGATAACATCGTTATCAGCCACTTCTTCTCTTCGAGCAAATCAAAATCCGTACCATCGCCATTGATAATAATTGCTTTATCCACTTGAGCAGCCAAGACTCACATCGCTCGATATCCTTTTCTATAACCTTAACCGTAAAGCCAGATTTTTTTCTAATAATACAGCAAGATTTCTACCTAACAAGCCAGCACCAATGATAATAGCGCGTTTATGAAAGGCCGCATGATTAGAAAACCATTGTTGTTCAACAGCATCAACGCCATCTTTTAAGCCTAGAAAGAAAACACTATCATTAGGTAAAAGAATACTTTCACCATGAGGTATAATCATTTCGCCTAAGCGTAATATACCAACTAATAAAACGCCTTCTGGAAAAGTTAGTTCTTTTTAACGGTTTTATTGATGAGAGAAATGTACTATTAATCTTAAACTCTATCAAACGTACAGAACCTTGACCAAATTCCTCTACATCAAGAGCAGATGGCGTTTCAATAATATGAAGTAACTCTTGAGCGGTAACCATCTCTGGATTGATGAATAAATCAACACCTAACCGTGCTTTCATTGTGTCATCCATATGTTCAGCGATATTCGTATCCCTAACACGAGCTACCGTAGATGGAACACCGGCTATCTTGGCTACCGCACAGGATAACATATTCACTTCATCAGAGTCGGTAACGGCAATAAATATGCCTACATCAGACATACCAATTTCGTTTAATAATTGAATATCGCTACCATTGCCACAAACAAGGCTAACATCTAGCATATTTTCTAAGTTATGAATCCGTTCTTGTGAACGATCTATAAGATATACATCATGATCATCCTGAACCAATCTTTCACATAAAGAATATCCAACTTTACCAGCACCTACTACAATAATTTTCATAGTTTAGTCCTCTTTGTCAGTTGATGGTGTCCATTCTTTTCCCGTTTCTGTTAATAATGTCCATCCATCTTCCTGAACTACAAGACGGTCCTTCATCAAATGACCAATAGCACGTTTAAATGCAGCTTTACTGATATTAAATTTATCTTTAATCAGCATTGCTGATGACTCATCACTATAAGGCATTTTACCACCCCGCTGTAAAAGATATTCCATAATAATCTGACCATCAGATACCAATGCTTTCTCTTTTATAGGACGCATAGAAACATTAATACGACCATCGTCACGTTTAAAATGTAACGCGAGCTTCTACCATTTCTCCAACATTTAGTTTTTCTTGTCATTTCAGAGCGATGCAAAAAGCAATCCATCGCTCTGGAGTAATGAAAAATGCACCATCACTAGTCAAATTATAAATAGCACCATTAACTTGTTGCCCTACAACGAAACTTCTGTAGCCGCCTTAGAAGCACGGCGCATTTCATCATCAACATCCATCGATACAGCCATACGACCAGATTTATCGGTATAGAGTTTTACCCATACCTTTTTCCCCAACTTGTGGTCTACCACGCATTTCAGCGTGAGGCATGAAAAATCCCCGTTCAGTACCAACCTCTACGAAACATCCAAAAATTAGTTACATTAATAACCTCAACATAACCAATTTGTCCTACCTTCATAGCTGGTAATCGCATGGGAGCTGTCAAACGCCCCTTTGGATCGCGATATAAAAAAATACCTCTACATCATCCCCAATAGATACTGGTGATGTTTGTTGATCCTTATGGAGTAATATATCATCATTTGTATTACCTGTTTGACCATCAAGGAAAGCACCATGATCACTGGTACGTAAAACACGTAAGGTGGCTATGGTATTCTCCAATAATTCGCTAGCCATATATTATTCTCCTTTAAAAGGAACACGCTCAGCGTCATTCCATAAAGGACTTCTAGACCATAAAATTCACGAATTTCATCATTGCCAAATACATGGCAAATGATGTCACCGAAGTCTAGTAAAACCCACTCACCTTCACGATAACCTTCACGATGAAGCACTGTCATACCTTGTTCAGCTGCAACATCTTCAATTTGATCAGCAATACTTTGAGATTGCTTAATATTGTTAGCACTTACAATCATAAAATAATCGCCTAACATAGAAATGCCTTCTAAATCTAAGATTTCAATATCTCGACCTTTTTTTATCAAAAAGCTGCTTGTGCAAGGGATAATGCATGTTGTTTAATTGCTTCTTTTTGTTTCATTGTATCTCCTATTTTACTCTTTCTTTTCTCTTCTGAACCTGGTTCACTTGGTTTTAGCTCTTGTGCCTTGTTCCGATTCAACAGCAACCTTTTTCCTTAGTTGCTACAGGGAGCAGACACAAATTGACTCATATCTTGTGGTGATAATGTTCCCATAGTTATACCTACTAAACGCTGTGCTTCAGTAGGATTAACATGCCAGTAAACGATATTATCAATTTTCTCTTTTTCACCAGGTAAAATATAAAAATGAATATGATCTTTTTCAGTTTGACTAATGGAACGCATCAATTTAATGGCATCCCATGTGGAAATATTACTTTCATAATGGCTCCATAAACGCCAAATATGCCAAGCTTTAGTTAGGAAAAAAATCGATCTTTGCTCACGTTCAACCCAAAGTTTTAAGAAACGTTCTTGTCGTTGTACACGGCTAAAATTATCATTATGTTCATCAGCATATCTCAAATAGGCTAATGCTTTATCACTATCTAAGTTTTGATAGCCTCGACGCAAGTCGATATCCTTATTCCCTGTTTCAGCATCAACATGTTCCATATTTTTTTCTACATAAAACTGTTGATCGCTAATACATCACTGGTTTTTCTGAAAGCTGTTTCGTCAACAACAACATAGTAAGGAATACTGATATGAAATACATCCTCTACTACGGCCTTTGTTAGTTCAATACCACCATCTGCATACATTTGATTTAACATGGATACAGATTTTTCGATCTCTACTTTCAATCTTACTATTACTAGGAATACCGATTATATCCATCGTACTCGTATTCATATTAATAGACATGAGGAATAATGAATCGAGCTTGACTCGGATTATTTTTATCTTTGCCAACAATCAATACATAAACAGGCTTATCTAAAGCCTTTTGCTCTACACTGACTGTATCAGTATGTTTTGGCTCACTAGATTCCTCAATAGTAACTGCCGTATCAGTATTAGTAATACGGTGATAAACATAACTAACACCACTATACAGGCCCCAACCTATGCCACAAATGACAGACAGTGCTAATACAACGGCAATCACTAATCGTCCCCACTGAACCTTGGATTTCTTCATTTGTCTCTCTCGACGCCTTCTACGTCGACGGGCACGTGCTTTTTCGAGTTCATCCATTATTTGCACCTCCTTTTTTCATATGTCGCAATAGATCATTACGGCTAAGAATAGTGAGTGGATAAATTGAATCTCCACTATCAATTAAATGACGTATAGTCATATCAAAACCACATAATACACCAGCATCTAAAGACTGTTCAGCAGCTAATCGAATATCATTTACACCAGGAAATTTACGATTCGGTTCAATATAATCAGCTAGAAATATAATTTTTATCTAACTTTGACATATTTTCTTTCCCAGTAGTATGAACGCGTATAGCCTCCAAAAATATCTGGATTTGTTACACCATATTGAGTATTAGCCAAAACCATTCCAGCCAAACCATGTAGCAAAGGCACCACTATGTAGCATATCTTGGTCACAAGGCAAATCTGCAACTAAATCACGCATTTCTAAGAGAGAATTTCTTTAGCACAATCATGTAAAAGTGCAGCTAAATGAGCATCCTCAATATTTGCACCATACTTTTTAGCTAAATACATAGCAGAATTCACTACACCTAATGTATGAATAAAAACGTTTTTACTTAATTTATTAGATAAATCGGTTTCAATCTCTTTTATATCCACCTTATATTATTCCTCCCGATAAATATCATATTTCTCAATATACTGAACTACACTTTTAGGCAACATATAGCGCACCGTTAATCCATGGCGTAATCTATCACGTAAATAAGTAGCAGATAATTTCATTTCTGGTACATTCATTAAATGAATCTTATCATGAGCTTTAGGCCCTAATAAATCTAAGGTAGTATCTATAACTTGAGATGCATCAGGGACGCATGGCACCAATAAAGTGACAATTATCTAATAATTGATCAATAAATTTCCAATTTGGTAAATCTCGTATTGTATCTGTGCCAGCGATACTCAACAGAGTCCCCATATATTTTTTTGAAATGATGAATCGTATCAATAGTATAGGAAGGCCCTTCACGACGCATTTCCACATCAGATATTTCAAAAATATGGATTGTCTGCTACTGCGGCAGCGGTCATCGCATATCGATGCTTTGCATCAATAACATCATTATGTTTATGAGGAGGAATACGGGCAGGAACAAAAATAACCTTATCTAGTTTGAAAGTTTCTCTTGCGACCTCTGAAATCATAAGATGGCCTAAATGAGATGGGATTGAAAGTTCCTCCCATTATACCTATGCGCCTTGTTTCTACCATATATAAGCCACACCCTTTATGACTATAATGCAAATCAAGATAAATAATGTAATTGCTTTTTATATACGATACCCACTCATAAGAACCTTTTGAGTCTGTATATAACGATAGTAAGCTCGCAATAAATAATATAAGCGTATCACGAACGAATTTGCCCCGTACCAAATACAAAATATTTATAAGATGTTAATGCTTGTAAGCCCATTGGACCACGAGCATGAAGCTTTTGAGTGCTAATGCCAATTTCAGCACCAAAACCAAATTCGAAACCATCTGTAAAAACGAGTAGAAGCATTATGATATACAGTTGAACAATCTATAAGATTCATAAAAACGCTGTGCAGATGCAACATTATCTGTAACAATGAGCTTCTGAATGATGTGTTGTATAACGATTAATATGTAAAATAGCGTCATCCAAAAGATGAAACAATGGCTACATTTAAATCAAAATCATTATATTCTGTGCTAAAAGAATGTTCATCAACAGCTATACCTTTTATTATTTGTAACACCTCAGGCGTACCATGAATGGTTACATGATGAGACGCTAATTTATTTTCTAAAGCCACTAAAAATTCTTTTGCAATCCCTTCATGAACAAGCAGTGTTTCCATGGAGTTACAAACTGAAGGACGTTGTACCTTAGCATTTACAGCTATATCAAGGGCCATCTCAAGATTTGCATCAACATCAACGTAGGTATGACAAACACCACTTCCTGTTTCAATAACAGGAATCATACTATCCTGTACAACACGTTGAATTAAACCAGCACCACCACGCGGGATAATCACATCGATATAACGACGTTGTTGTAATAATACACTTACAGCTTCACGATCTAAGACCTCCACTAATTGGATAGCCAATCGAGGTAAATCATGTTCTTCAAGTACATCTTGCATAATGGAAACAATAACTTGATTTGTATTGAAAGCCTCTTTACCACCTCGTAAAATAGTGGCATTAGCGGTTTTAAAACATAGTGCACCAGCATCTACAGTCACATTTGGACTCGCTTCAAAAATAATACCTATAACACCAAAAGGAACGGCTCTCTTTTCTATATAAAGTCCATTTGGTCTATTTATACTTTCTAAAACAGAGCCCACAGGAGATGCTAATAAACTGACTTGCCGAACACCTTCTGCCATTTGTTCAATACGATCTTTTGACAAAAGTAAACGATCAAGCATCGTGTCAGGCACTACATCACGGGCAGACTCCATATCTTTATGATTAGCCTCTAAGATACGATCTGTATGTGTTACTAAAGCCTGAGCCATTGCACGCAACACATCATTGATGCGCTCCTCTGGCAATTGTTGTAATACAAGTGATGCTGCTCTAGCAGATTCGCCCATATTTTTAAAAATTGATTCATATGAAATCATGCAGCACCTCATCAATGAATAATAACAAGATTATTTCTATGAATGACTTCATCATAGGTTGTATTAATTTCTAATACACGCGCAATATCCTGTGTATTATGACCTTTAATTTTAACTAAATCTGATGAACTGTAATTTACTAAACCACGAGCAATCTCTTTGCCATCATACAGAATGGATACAGTATCACCAGGTTCAAAAAAATGCCATCTACAGAAATGATACCCGCTGGAAGAATACTAGCACCCTTATCCAAAACGGCACTAGCACAACCATTATCAATAGTAATAAAAACCACTTAAACGTTTGCCATACGCAACCCAGTGATGTTTTTGAGAAACACCTTGATCATTAGCAATAAATAATGTACCTATGTCTTCACCGTTACAAACTCTGCGTAAAGAATTATCCGATTCTCCACTAGTGATAATCATGTGAATACCTGAGTTGGTTGCCATATGAGCCGCTTTTATTTTTGTATACATACCACCAGTACCCATACTAGATCCAGCACCACCTGCAATTTTATAGGTTTCATCGGTAATCATTGAAACCTCATGGATTAAAGGTTCTTTCTGGATTGGTGGCAGGATTTGCCGTATATAATCCATCTATATCAGATAAAATAATTAATACATCTGCCTCTACGATACCTGCTACAGTAGCAGATAATGTATCATTATCACCTATTTTATATTCCTCAATGGCTACTACATCATTTTCATTGATGATTGGAATTACATGAAGTTGTAATAAAGCATGCAAAGTATTACGCAAATTCAAATAGCTATGACGAGAGGTACTATCCTCCTTCGTCAATAATATTTGAGCCACCGTTCTACCATACTCTCGAAACATACGTTCATACATATGAATTAGCACACCTTGACCAACTGCTGCAGAGGCTTGACGCAATACAAGATCTCTTGGTTTTTCTTTTAAATCCTAGTGGAGCCAAACCTGCACCAGTAGCACCTGAGGAAACAAGAATAACCTCTTTCCTTGGTTAGCAAGATCTGATAATTGACGGACTAAATGCTCAATCCGTTCTAAATTTAAATGACCATTTGGGTAACATAATGTGCTGCTCCCCACTTTTACAACAATGCGTTTAGCATTCTTAATGGCATCTCTCATAAAATCGTCTCCTATGTAAGGGAAAAAGGTTATAACAATTATTTAGGTAATATAATTTTAGGTTCTTTTTTTAGCTTTATAAAGAACACCGTTAAATCCGATAACTTGCACTAATTCAGCACCAAGCATATCAGCTAATTCTTGGAAAATTTCTTTATCTTCAGGGCTATTATTAAGCAGTTTAACCTTGATTAGTTCACGAGCCATTAATGCCGCTCTAGCACTATCAATAACACTGTTTTCAAGGCCATTTTTACCGATTTGAACAACCGCTGGCATAGTAGCTGCTAAAGATCGTAAATATCGTTTTTGTTTTCCTGTCATTATTACTCCTAGTCTCTGAATGTAAAGCGTTGATACTCAATTACAACTTCATCGCCTTCTTGACATCCCTTTTTCACGCAATTTATTATCCAATTCCATAAAACGCCAAATACGTTGGAAACGGCGTAAGGATTGATCATCATCAAGATTTGTCATCGCTACAAGGCGTTCAATACGTTTACCTGTAATATAAAAGGCTGCATCGTCGCCACGGGTGATGACAAACTCCGTATCAGGTTTAGACTTCATACATTACGGTATCATCAGTAGACTCAATTTCAGGCTCATAATTTTTCTACATAGTAATATGCTCGTTCCATAAGTTCTGGCAAACCTTCACCACTTAGAGCATTAATTAAGAATACTTCATAGCCTTTATCTTCAAAATACGCTTTCGTATTAGGAATAGTATCTTCATCAAATACAAGGTCAATTTTATTAAGTGCTACAATCTGTTTCTTACCAGCTAATTTTTCAGAATACTTACGTAACTCTTCATTAATAGCATCAAAGTCTACCTTTGGATCACGGCCTTCCATGCCTGATACATCGAGAACATGAATTAAAATATTCGTCCGTTCCACATGACGTAAGAAATTATGACCAAGTCCTACCCCTTCACTAGCCCCTTCAATAAGACCAGGAATATCGGCTAATACAAAGCTACGATCACTAGAGATTGTGACAACTCCCAATACTGGTGTTAAGGTAGTAAAATGATACGCTGCTACTTCTGGTTGTGCTTTAGATACCTTGCGTAAAATACTAGATTTACCAACGCTTGGATACCCAAGTAAGCCCACATCAGCTAACACTTTCAATTCTAATTGCAGCCAATGCTCTTCACCTGGTTCACCTTTTTCAGCAAATGTAGGTGCACGATTAGAGCTAGAAAGGAATCGTGCATTACCACGACCGCCACGGCCGCCCTTAGCAATGACAAATGTATCTCCATCATGTACTAAATCACAGAATACTTTACCAGATTCCTCATCCTTAACAACAGTACCCAATGGTACAGGGATAATTAAATCATCTGCACCTCGACCATGTTTATTGGCACTTTCACCATTGCCACCCTTTGGAGCTTTAAACTGACGTTTATAACGGAAATCAACAAGGGTGTTGATATTTTTATCCGCTTTTAAAATTACATCTGCCCCTTGGCCACCATCGCCGCCGCTTGGTCCGCCATTAGGAACATATTTTTCACGACGGAAACTGGACATGCCATCTCCGCCGTCACCCGCTTTTACAAATACACGAGCGCGATCTATAAACATAATTACATCCTTTTCTGCAAAACTATTTTTAAAAAGTTCTATTGCCTTTTGAATTTGAATATCTGTAATATTACCAGATGGAGAAGATCCCTTTGGTAATTCTAATACAATATCTGGTTGAATACCTGTGCCATCAATAACACGATCATTTGGCGTATGGTATTTAGCAATCGTAATCTTAATACCTTCTTGTTCAAAAATTTGGATATACACTTTGAACTGTACCTTTACCATAACTATTTGTACCTAATATAGTGCCAAGTTTTCTGTCTTGAATAGCACCGGCAATAATCTCAGAAGCACTAGCAGACCCTTTATTAATAAGAACTACCATAGGCAATGCAGGGTTCTTGCCTTCTGATACATAGTTGCGCTTTTCATTATCTCGTGTTGTAAAGGATACCAATGTACCTTCTGGCATAATAATACTAGCTATATCCTGAGCACTATTTAATAATCCACCAGGGTTATCTCGTAAATCAAGTACAAGTGAAGTCATACCTTCAGAGCGTAACTGATCATATTGTGTTTTGAAATCATCTGCGGTGTGTTCAGCAAACTGACTAATCCGAATATATCCAATATGCTCTGTCAACATTTTACTTTTTACTGTAGGTAACACAATTTCTTCTCTTGTAACAGTATATGTTAACAACTGATTGTCGCGTTCGACCACAATTGTTACATCTGTTCCAGCATTGCCACGAATTTTTGCTGCTGATTCTTCAATAGTCATAGAACTTGTATCTATACCATCTATAGATACAATATGATCTCCACTTTTAATACCGGCCTTGTAAGCTGGTTGATCGTCAATAACAGACACGGCCTCTAGACCTTTAGGACCATGACCAAGTACCATGCCAACACCAGCATAAGTACCAGAAGTATGCTCTTTCATGGTTTCTAAATCTTCTGCGTCTAAATAGACAGAATGTGGTTCTCCTAAAGATGCAATAAGACCTTTTAACATCCCATCAAAAAGTGTAGCCTTGCTGATTGGTGTCATAAACTTTTGTGTTGCCACATAATAGGTAACCACAAAACGAGGGTAAACCATATGGCGATCCGGATATGTACCAAAAATACAAGCCACATCATAACAATTGATGCCACTATATATTTAATTAGTTGTAAACATAGTCTTTTAATATTACTATTCATTCTATAAATAACCCATAGGATCTACAGGATCCCACATTTTCACGATACTTCAAAAATGAACATGTGGCCCTGTACTATTACCTGTACTACCAGCATACGCTACTACTTGCCCTTTAGAAACAGACTGGCCTTCATCCACTGCCAATTCAGAATTATGGCCATACAATGTAGATAAACCATTGCCATGATCAATAACAACAGCATAGCCATATCCGCCCATCCAGCCGGACCAAACAATAACACCACTATCAGCGGCATGAACCGGAGTGCCTTCATCGACACCAATATCAATACCGGAATGATAAATTGTGGTTCCCCAAATTGGGTGAACGCGATATCCATATGGTGAAGTAATTTCACCACTAACTGGCCATCCTAATTGGCCTGTACCTTGAACCCAAGTATAAGATGAACCCTGTCCTGCTGATTGAGCAGCCGCAGCTGCTGCAGCAGCACGAGCCGCTTGTCGTTCTTTTTAACATAGCACTAATTTGTGCTGATGAGCATTTAGTTCTTCAATAGCTTGCATTGCAACAGCTCTATCATTTTGTGCTTTTTGAAGAACAACATTGCGTTCTGCTTTTTTTCTGTTCTATCTCAGCTTGTTTTGCAAGAGCCGCTTTTTCTAATTCCACTAACTTGGCTCGATCTTCTTCAAGCTTTTTCTTATGCGCTTCAATTTGAGCGCGTTCTTTCTTGATTTCACTTATCAAGTTAATATCGGAATCAATAATTCTTTTTAAAACTTCTAAGCGATTTGCAAAAATCACTAAAAATCTTTAGATCCAATAACTACATCTAAATAACTAAGACGGCCGTTGATATAAATATCACGCACCCGTTTATAAAAATACGAACTCACGACCTTCTAAGCGTTTTTGTGCTTCTGCCAACTGACGTTCATTTAGAGTAATATCATTTTCTACAGCTACCCGTTGTTCTGTAATAGTATTTAACTCTGTAGTAGCTTGTCGCAATTGCCCCTCTATTTGACGTAATTGTTCAGATACACTACCGATTACAGTTTCTGCATCAGACTTTATAGCATTTTGTTGATTCACTTGTTGTTGAATTGAATCTAACTGATTCGTTAAATCCTCATCTTCAGCCATAATAAAGGCTGGTGTCCCGCACAATACCACTCCCGTAAGAAGGGCCGCTACGAGACGAGTTTTTAATGTATACTGTCTCATAAGCCCTCTACTATACTTTCATGTATTGTTTTAACGAAATGGTACTACCTATAATGCCCACAATGATACCACCGCCGATTAAACAACCAACCAATTGATAAAAGAATGGGAACATAGGTACTAATGGGAAGAATGCAAGAGAATCAGATACTTCCATAGTTATGAAATGATAAAACTCTCCTACACACAACACTGCAATAATAGCGCCTGTTAAGCCTAACAACATACCTTCAATAACAAATGGCCAACGAATAAAACCAGTTCGTAGCACCTACATATTTCATAATCGCAATTTCTTTACGACGAGCAAATACGGTTAATCGAATTGTATTAGATATAATAAACAATGTCGCTGCAGCTAAGAATCCGATGAGGACGATACCACCAATACGAATAATTTGTGTAACGCGGAACAACTCTTCTATAATATCTTGTCCATAATGTGTACTTTCAACACCCTGGAATGTTGATACAAGCTTAGCTGTTGCTTTAACATCTTCTGGATTCTCGAAGGTAAGAACATAAGAGTTTGGCAAGGGATTTATCCCCCCCAAAGCATTAACCAATTGTTGTTGATCGCTAATCGTTCTTTAAACTCCTTCATGGCTTGTTCTTTTGTTTACAAATTCCAAATGTTTTAGATTCGGAATTGCTTTTTACTTGTCTACCAACCGCCATAATTTGGTCAGTAGTAAGGCCATCCTTTAAATACACACTTAGTTGTACTTGATTTTCCAAACTAGCTGCCATGTTATTTAAATTGATTACACCACAAAGGAATACACCAAGCATAAATAAGGATAAGGCTACTGTGGAAATAGAAGCCAATGTCATGAGACCATTGCGTCTCATAGACTTTAGTCTTCTTTAAAGAAATATTTCATTGTTCTAGAGACTCATTAAACTCTGCACCCCTCATATTATCACTAAGAACACGACCATCTTTTTAATTCGATAACTCGCTTATTTAAATAGGTAACAATATCCATATTATGTGTAACCATAATAACGGTAGTGCCAAAAATTATTAATGTGCTTAAACAAATCAACAATATCTTTACTTGTATTAGGATCCAAGTTTCCTGTTGGTTCGTCAGCAATGAGTACTGTTGGACGATTGACGATAGCTCGAGCCACAGCGACACGTTGCTGTTCACCACCAGACAAATCCTCTGGCAAATCATTTGCCTTATCAGACAAACCAACAAGCTCTAGTACATGCGCCACTTTTTCTTTAATTACCTGCGGTTTCTCCTCGATAACCTCTAAAAGCAAATGCGATATTTTCAGCTACGCTCTTATTAGGTAATAGGCGAAAAATCTTGGAATACTACGCCCTAATTTCCGACGTAACTTTGGTATCTTACTACGTTTCATATTCGTAACATCGAACTCATCAACTATAACGGTACCAGAATCAGGCATAACCTCATGAGTCAATAGTTTTAAATAATGTAGATTTACCAGCCCCACTATGACCACAAATCAATACAAATTCACCATCATTAATGGTGAGACACACATTATCAAGTGCGGTAGATCCATTGTCATACACTTTACTAACATTCTTAAATTCTATCATCGGTTCCCCTTTTATTTACGTGTCACCACTTTTTTAGCTGCCATTACAATATCATTAGCTGTTAAACCATATTTTTCCATCAATTCTTTTGGTGTACCACTCTCCCCAAATGTATCTTGGACACCAACGAATTCCATCGGTACTGGCTTATTAGCAACAACAACTTCAGATACAGCAGAGCCTAAACCACCTAAAACATTATGTTCTTCTGCTGTTACAATAGCACCCGTTTCTTTTGCAGCTTTAATAATAGCTTCGCTATCGATAGGCTTAATAGATGACATATTAATAACACGAGCAGAAATTCCTTCAGCCTCTAACTGTTTAGATGCTTCTACAGCAGGGCCTACTAAGGTGCCACAAGCAATGATAGTAACATCGGAACCATCTTTTAATTGATTAGATTTACCTGGTACAAATGTGTAGTCATCTGCAGTTACATCATCAACACCAGCACGACCGAGACGTACATAAACTGGCCCATTATAGTTGGCAGCCCATGTAATAACAGCTTCTGTTTCTTTTTCATCGGCTGGTACGATAACAGTCATATTAGGTAAAACACGCATACATGCAATATCTTCTAAACTTTGATGAGTTGCACCATCTTCACCTACAGTGATTCCTGCATGAGTAGCACAAACCTTCACATTAAGTTTTTGGATAGCATACAGCATTACGGATTTGTTCAAATGCACGACCGGTTGCAAACATAGCAAAGGAAGATACAAATGGAATCTTACCTGCTGCAGCTAAACCGGCACCTACAGAGATTAGATTTTGTTCAGCAATACCTACATTAAAGAAACGTTCTGGACACTCTTTCTTAAATGTATCCGTCTTAGTAGATTTTTGATAAATCAGCATCAAGAACAATAATATTAGAATTTTCTTTACCAATTTTTGCTAGCGCATTACCATACAGCCTCACGTGTTGCTTTACCCATTATTGTACCCCCATGATTTCGTTTACGAATGCCACACCTTGTTCTTCACTCGGAGCTTTACCATGCCAACCAGCTTGACCTTCCATTTCTGCTACGCCTTTACCTTTAACCGTGTGCATTACAATACATGTCGGACCTTCTGTGAAAGCTTTTCGCCTCTTGAATTGCTTGATGTAATTCATCAATATCGTGACCATTTACTTCAATTACATTCCATTTGAAAGCTTTAAATTTATCTGGAATTGGCAATGGGGACATAACTTTTTCAATATCACCATCAATTTGTAGGCCATTATAGTCTACAAAAAGCTGTCAAATTATTTAATTTATAGTGACCGGCAAACATAGCGAGCTTCCCATACTTGGCCCTCTTCAAGTTCACCATCACCGAGGATAGAATATACACGATAATCAGCATTATCTACTTTACCTGCTAAAAGCCATACCACAAGCAGCGGAGATGCCTTGGCCCAAAGAACCAGTAGACATATCGACACCAGGTGTATGTTTCATATCCGGATGACCTTGTAAGAAATGATTGATTTTACGCAAATTCAATAATTCGGATTTAGGGAAATATCCTTTTTCTGCTAATGTAGCATAGAGTGCTGGCGCAGCATGGCCTTTAGAAAGAACAAAGCGATCTCGATCTTGCTTATTAGGATTAGCTGGGTCTACGTTCATTTCAACAAAATATAAAAGAGACATAACATCAGCAATAGATAAAGAACCACCAGGATGACCTGATTTAGCTGCTGTTACGGATTGTACGATGCTAACGCGAATTGCTTTAGCCTTCTCTTGTACTAATTGTTTTTGATCTTGACTCAATGTAGTCATAAAGACCTCACTTTCTGGATATATCCAATTTATAGTTAACACTCTTCTAAAAGGGAAATAGCAAATTCAGCATTGCGTTTCGATACCTTGCGCAATGTTTGGATACGATCAAAGGAATGTTGATATGATTCAGTAGAATTTAATAACTCTATACAGCGGTCATACAGTACCTCTGGATGTAGCTCCGTCATGGTCCCTATTGGTTCCTGTTCAATCATATGTAAAAAACTTGTAATTTTAGGATCATAAGAAATACCAATAACAGGTTTCCCCATTAATGAACTAAATACTAGTGCATGTAGTCGAATGCCAATCATCAAATCCACATTACCTGATAATGAAAGCTGCTCCTCCGTTGTAAAAGGTCCTTCTAACACAATCGGTTTAATCGTCATTAACGATGCAATAGCTTTTGCTTCCTTTGTATCATCTGGATGTGACATAGGAACAAAGATGATTTCCGCATTTTGATCTATGCTGAGACGACTCAATACATCGGCTAAACTTTGTCTATAAAGCCGTATCGTCCTTCCAGCGGCGAACTGCAATACCAATTCGTTTTAGCCCACTTTCAGAAGAACACAGTTATATTTAGTTAAAATATTCACACCTATTGATAAATCAGCTTTATGCATTGCTAATACAGCATCCGCTGTCACCTCAACATTTTTAATGCCTAAAAGCAAATAACTCATCTTTTAGAGATGGTATCACGGACGGTAATACCATCCACATATTGTAACATGAATCGAACTGCACGTTTTGTAGAATTTCGATACAAAGGACCAATGCCTTGAGAATACAGCATAACTGGTTTCCCCAGTAATTTTTGCAAGCCCCATAATGCTTAAATAGTAATATGTATTCCGTATGCTGGTAGCATCTTGTAATAAACTGCCACCACCACTAATAACAAGATCCGCATTACTTATGGCATTAAATATACCGAAGGCAGCAAATGTTCCAACCGCCTTAATATTATGCTTTCTACTAGTTTCTTGAGGATTACCTGATATAACCGTAATATGTGCATCACCTTCTACATCACGAATGGCATCGATAATGGCACAAAGCATCGCTTCATCACCAGCATTACCAAAGCCATAGTAACCGGAAATAACAATATTACTCATGACAGTCCTCCCGATGCATTGCCCATTGTGAGATATAGATTACTAAACGAACTGCGAGAATAAGTGCAACCCCAAGCGCACAACCGAGTAATAAACCATCGTAACCACGCATGATGGACATGAATACAGGTGTTCTAATATGACAGAATGTTTCTACCATAGATGCAATACCAATAACTCCTGCTAAGGTCAATACAAAATGTATTACCATAGGCCATTTACGTAAGAAAGCGAATGTAGCTAACATCAATAATGGATGCCCAATGATAAACTCTTTTTCCCGTGGTCTAGCATATAATGTATTTTCTAAAAATCTGCGCAATACAAGTTCAAAAGTTGGTACTGGAACACCAGCAGTATGTCCACTACGGCCTACAAATACCCAGCCTACTGCACCTAAAAGCTGCCGCAACAAAGAATACATAGATTTTCACATCCATTGTTAAAAATTCACGAATAAATTTCTTAGCCTCTGCTCTAGTATTTATCATGCGGCCTTTCCATAATGGAAAACGTTGTAGATATGCAATCATAACAAGGATAATTGGCAACACAAAGGTAAAGCTTAACACCTCTAAAAAATAGCAAACTCCATAAAAGAATTTTGTATTTCCCAATAATGCTGAAATATACATGCCACCAATAGCTGCAAACAATGCTGCTACAATTAGATAAAAATACTGCGAATATAGTAGATTTCCATGGGCCAACAGGACGTGTGCCACCTGATCACGCCATTCCTCCATAGAGCATAACCATAGCACCTACCGGTGCCATAACAGCAGCAGATAAAGACCAAATTTGTACTAGTAGAGTACCACTAGTTACGATAAATGCAACAATAGAAAGCAAGGATAGTGCGAAGAACAAAAACTAATTGCTTATGCTGTGACATAGAAATAAACATTTGTCCTACATACACAAATAATGCAATACTACCGATCGTAGTTAAAACAACTAATAAAGGGTTTTGTGTATATGCTGGATAAATATCAGCAGCCCCAAATTTATAACCTTTGGCGCTCAATTTATCATTAGCACTTTGGATATAATTGATAGTTGTTTGTAATACAGTCTCATTATTTTGACCAACTTCATAAATTGGGAATAAATTATAGCGAATATTACGTTCAATATCACTAATATAGAAACGTTGTGCTGCTTTCTTCAGGAGTAATTTTCTTTAATTCCTCTTTAGCGATAGTATAAACACGACCTACGCTATAATTTTTCTTTTCCGCCATTTCTAAGAAACCAAGTTGAGGTTCGTATTGCAATTGATTAACAGACTTCTATACCTACCAATGGAATGTGAAGCGTATTCATAGCCTCTAAGGTTTCATCGATATGATTAGGAGCACCTAGTGCCTCTTTACCAGCAAAAAATAATGCCCGTTACATGAGGGACCCCTTCTAATCGATTAAACACATATTTAATATCTTCTGGTGTTACATTTCTATAATTTGTAGGGACGAATGATGACATTAAAAGCCACGATTGGCAACTTCCATAGCTTGAATTCTAGAAACGCCTAAATTCATTTTCGCATAACTATCAGCGGTAGCACCTTGTAATTCTAATACAGGTCCAATACTAGTATTAAGCTCTTTTACCTTCTCTTTACTAATACGATGATATAAATCCTCTCGAATTTCCTTATAATACCCTTCTTTACCAGTAATAAGGGCAACATAAGTAGCGCCTGGTTTAATAGAACTGCCATTGATGCGGACATTTGACATATCTTGTGATGAAAGTAGTTTAATTTCACCAGCATCATTTGCTTTCTCCAAGGTTCTATCATAAATAGCAAAAGCAGTTACACCTGCCTCTTTTAGTGCATCAAAAGCTTCTTTTTGACTACGCTTTTCAAAGGCATTAGCACGAAGAACAGCATCATAATCTATAATATTTTCAATATGGTTCTGCGCCTTTTTCAATCGTATTGCGCTCCACTACTAAATAGAGTGCAGAGATAAGGCCAACTATAATACATAGAATGAGAACCAATGAGTGCTTAGTTTTCTTAGCAGTATGCACGATAATTCCTTTCTAATTGAGTACAGGTTTAATCTTAATATGAATTTCACCTTTTTCAACTGTAACTGATTCAGCTTTCACTGGTATTGGGAAATTATTGAAATCATAAATAGAAATAGGTTGTAATTGTTGAGATGTAATACCACCAATAGTCAAACCACTTACTGTAAAAGCGACTTGGTGCAAAGGATAAAACATTATCTTTTAATTGTAATGAACCTTGCAAACTGGCTTGCCCTTCAAAAGAACCCATAATATTAACGGTTCCAGTTAAAGAAATACGCTCATTATCAATACTTACATTTGCATCTTGCAACCCTTCCGTATTTTGAATGAGAAATGTTTTTAAATCATTTTCTAATACTACACCTTCTATATAGGACGGTCCAAGGCTTAATACGTCAACCTCATGAGATGCAATGAGAGATACTGGATTGATAACTAGATTATTAGGCTTCATAACGAAAGCTAGAAAAGTTTAATTTTTCCTAATTGAACATTTTTCCAAAAGTTCCCGCAACGCGATCAGCCCTGACCATACACTAATTTAAAAGCAGGTGTAGATTCAATAACAACGGTTTGACTCGATGGTTGTAGTGATTTATTGATTTCACTTTCAACGATAGATTCCATATATTTAGGTACTACAAATTGAGCCCCTACAGCACAAACAACAATAAGAAAGACTATGAATAGTAAAAATTTCTTCATAATTGCACCTATACAGTTAAATTAAAGCTTCTTTCTTTTAAATAGCCTTCAATAAATTGGTCTAAATTACCATCCATAACGGCTTGAACATTACCTGTTTCCACCGATGTACGATGATCTTTTAACCATATTATATGGATGGAATACATAAGATCTAATTTGACTGCCCCATTCAATAGCTTGGTACGTACCACCAATCTGTTCCTTTAACTCAGCTTGCTTTTTCTAACTCTAACTCAAATAATTTTGCACGCAATAAACGAAGTGCTTGTTCTCTATTTTTGCATTTGAGAACGCTGTGATTGACACTGCACAACAATGCCTGTCGGTTTTATGAGTCATACGAACTGCTGAATCTGTTTTTATTAATATGCTGACCACCGGCACCACTAGCGCGATACGTATCAACTTGAACATCTTTCATGTCGATGTTAATTTCCACAGTATCATCAATTTCCGGCATAACATCGACAGCTGCAAAGGATGTATGACGACGTGCAGCAGCATCAAATGGTGAAATACGCACTAAGCGATGTACACCTTTTTCAGACTTCATATAACCAAATGCATATTCCCCTTTAACAAGGGAATGTAGCACTCTTAATACCCAGCTTCGTCACCAGGTTGTTCATCCATAAGTTCTACAGAAAAAGCCTGCTTTCTCTGCCCAACGTAAATACATACGAATCAACATAGAACACCAATCTTGTGCTTCTGTACCACCAGCGCCAGCATGGAAGGTAAGAATCGCATTATTTGTATCGTATTCACCGCCGAGTAAAAGCAACACCTCTTGTTTTTCTACTGCTTCTTGAATATCATTGACGAATTGCTTGATTTCACTTTCCATAGAGATCTTCTTCTTCAATCGCCATATCTAACATGACGCTAGCATCCTCAATATCTGATACTAATTGCTTATATCCTTCAACGGAATTTTTTTAATTGCGTTGCCTCTTGAAAACTTCACGAGCCTTATCAGGATCATCCCAAAATGTAGGATCACTCATTTGAACATCAAGTGTAAAAATTCGATCTTCCTTCTGAGCGATGTTAAAGTGAATCCCTCATTCCATAAATTCGCTCTTCTAAACCAGAAATTATTGGTTTTAAATCATCTAACAATTTATGTCACCACCCTTGTGTCTCTACTATATTACTATAGTACTAATTTACTATATTACTGAAATGAAAAAAATGGCCGTTGCCCAGAAGGTAAAAAAGTCCCATTGAGCAACGTGCCATTTCACAAATGTTAATCTATGTTTTGTGGCTCCAACACATCTTCATGATGGGGTTGTGCACCTTCTAAGTGATCGACTGGTTCTTCAATTTCCTGAATCAATTGTGCACGAATTTTGTATAATGCCATGATTGTTTCATCTTGAATAGATTCAATCATGTGTTGGAACATATCGTAGAGCTTCAAATTTATATTCCACCAATGGATTCTTTTTGTCCATATGCACGAAGGCCAATCCCTTCACGAAGCATATCCATATTATCCAAATGTTCCATCCATTTTACTATCGACAACACGTAGCATAATTGCTTTTTCAAGTTGGCTGAACATCGCATCGCCTAACAAGTCAATACGATCTTGATATTCGCTATGAGCGATTTCATGCAAGCGTTCATCCAATTCTTGACGCGTATATTCTTCCATTTCTTCTGTAGACATAATTTCAGAAGTTAAGAAGTATTGACTCAAGTGTTTATGTAAACCTTCGTAATCCCATTCTTCAGGATACAATTTTTCATCAGCATACGCATCGACAGACTTCTGTTACAAGCTTATCAATCATTTCAATGATAGTGTCTCGTAAAGAATCATTTCCTAAAAATGCGACGACGTTGTTCATATAACACTTCACGTTGTTGATTCATAACATCATCATATTCCAAGATGTATTTACGAATGTTATAGTTATGATCACTCAACTTTCTTTTGAGCTCGTTCGATAGATTTTTGTAATTAAGGAATGTTCAATTGGTTCATCTTCTTCCATACCTAATTTATCCATAATGCCAGAAATATTATCAGCACCAAAGATACGCATTAAATCATCTTCTAAGGATAAGAAGAATTGAGAGGAACCTGGGTCACCTTGACGACCAGAACAGCCACGTAATTGGTTATCAATACGACGGCTTTCATGACGTTCAGTACCCAAAATTGCCAAACCACCAAGTTCTGGAACACCTTCACCAAGAGTGATATCTGTACCACGACCAGCCATGTTAGTGGCGATTGTAACCATACCCATTTGACCAGCATCTGCTACGATTTCTGCTTCCTGTTCATGATGTTTAGCGTTCAATACCTTATGTGGTACACCAGCGCGCAATAACATATCTGAAAGTTCTTCAGATTGAGTGATGGATGTAGTACCAATCAAAAATAGGTTGGCCCGTTTGGTGACGTTCTACAGCATTGCGAACAACAGCACGATATTTAGCCGCCTTAGTTTTGAAGATAAGATGCGGTAAATCCACGCGAATCAACGGACGATTTGGAGGAATTGGAATAACGTCTAATCCATAGATATCGTTAAATTCTTTTTCCTCTGTTTTAGCTGTACCAGTCATACCAGACAATTTTTCATACATACGGAAGTAGTTTTGGAACGTAATAGATGCCAATGTTTGGCTTTCACGTTCAACCTTAAGACCTTCCTTAGCCTCAATAGCTTGGTGTAAGCCATCAGAATAACGACGACCGAACATCAAACGACCCGTGAATTCGTCAACAATAACAACTTCGCCGTCTTTTTACTACATAATCCGTATCGCGATGCATCATAGCATGAGCGCGCAAGGATGCGCCCAACAAATGGTTCAACTCAATATTTTTCAGCATCATACAAGTTTTCAACACCAAGCATTTTCTCTACTTTTTCAATACCTGAGTCAGTAGGTGCAATGGTCTTTTGTTTTTCATCGACAGTATAGTCTTCATCTTTCACAAGATGAGGCACTATCTTAACTAATTTATAGTAATTGTCAGTAGAACGATTGCCAGGACCAGAAATAATCAACGGAGTTCTCAGCTTCATCAATCAAGATGGAGTCCACTTCATCGACGATAGCATAATTTAATGGACGTTGTACCATTTTGAGCTACGTCGGAAACCATGTTATCGCGAAGATAGTCAAAAACCAAATTCATTGTTGGTACCATATGTTACATCAGCACCATGAGGCTTGTTTACGTTGGTTGTAATCGAGGGTTTGCAACGATGAGACCTGTCGAAAGGCCTAGAAAAATTATACAAGCGACCCATTTGTTCACTATCGCGTGTAGCCAAATAGTCATTAACTGTTACAACGTGAACACCTTTACCTGTTAAAAGCATTAAGGTATACAGCCAAGGTAGCCACCAAAGTTTTACCTTCACCTGTACGCATTTCTGCGATATTGCCTCTATGTAGGCAAATACCACCTAGTAATTGCACGTCAAAATGACGCATGCCAAGTACGCGCTTTGAAAGCTTCACGACATACGGCAAATCTTTCCGGTAAAAATGTCGTCTAAAGTTTCTCCCTTTTTGTAAACGACGTTTAAACTCATCTGTTTTACTGACAAGATTAGCATCGCTTAATTTTTACATAATTAGGGTTCTAGTTCATTAATATGATCGCAATTTTGCGCATTTTTTTAACTTCTTTTGCGCTATTATTTCCTATAAGACTTTGTAAAAAGCCGAACAAACAAATCACTCCTCTTCGGGATATCTTACATTATTATATCTAATTCATTATACCGAAAAAGCCTTGAATAGTCAAAAGAATTCAAGGCTTTTCTATAGAGATGTATATGCTATTACAAAAATGGATGCCCTTTCGGGCATCCATCGTCTATATCTTCAGTTAGCCCAATGTAATAGGGCAATTAATTGGTAACCGACTATATATTATTGAATTTCTGGTTCAATCAAACCATAGAAACCATCATGTCTACGATATACAACATTCATTGTTTCTGTTTCTGCATTGAAGAACATAAAGAAATCATGTCCAATTAAGTTCATTTTGCAAAAATAAACTTCTTCTACATCCATAGGACGAACTGCAAAAATGTTTGCGTTTTACAACTTCAATTTTTCTTCTTCTACTGAGTGTTTCAAGAGGTACTACGTCTGGATGGAAAAACTCTGCACGTTTGAATCGTTTTGCCAAACGAGTTTTATGTTTATGGATTTGACGAACAATTTTATCTACTACCAAATCGATTGCTGCATACATATCATCGTTTGTTTTCAACGCCGCGCAATACGATTTTATCTACGAAACATGTAATTTCGATAGTTGCTTTATCTCCACTATCTGAATAAAAGCTGCTTGTGCATCTAACTCATCATCAAAGTAACGAGTTAGTTTGCCTAATCTTTTTCTACGTACTCACGAAGAGCCGCTGTTACTTCAATGTTTTTACCTCTGATTGCTACTTTCATATGTCAACACCCTTTCTAAAAAAATCAACAACCAGTTTTTAAGAATCTATTTAATTATTCTATTTCTGGTGTCTTATTTAGTATTTCTACATTTATGTGTAAAAACTCCTCTTTTTCGAGTAATTTTTTTATATTTTTTTGTAGAAATATGTATTGTGCGCTATCAAACGCAAAAATCCCAACAAATCAAGCGTTGGGATTTTTATAATTTTGTTTTTATGTAATATTTGGTATGTATTTACGCTTTTACAACATTCGCTGCTTGTGGGCCACGATTACCATCAACGATATCAAATGTTACATTTTGACCTTCAGTTAAAGATTTGGAGCCATCATCTTGAATAGCAGAGAAATGAACGAATACATCACTTCCATCTTCTCTTTCAATAAAGCCATAACCTTTTTTTCTGCACTAAACCATTTTACTTTTACCTAACATGGTAAGATCCTCCTAAAAAAATATATTGTCTTACTGTCTTGCTTATATTGGTATCATACCATAGCATGTATAAAATATCAAATTCAAACTAAGCTATTTTTCGACTAATTATTATACATAAATTATCATTATACTTTTCTAGATATATCACAAAAAATATTGTATTTACATGGTTACGCAGGTTTTATTATATATTTCCTCTATTTATATTTATATGATTATTACTAGAATATATAATACCAATGAATCCATCCTTACTAGTTAGCATGCATAAACTCTATAGACATCACAAATATTTATATATAACATCTATTAATACGAATTAATCTATTTTTAGAAAAAAATCTTTTATATTATAATCAATTCAAAGAGACTCATAAACAAGATATCAAAAATTTTTTTATATCTAAATGAATACAAAAAAATTAACCACCTACATTAACTTCATCTAATAATATAGGGTGGCTAATTAAGTTCTTATAAGATTTTTAGACAAGAACAATTTTTGTTCTATCACTAGTTGGAGCATCGAATACTTGTGATGGAGAACCATCTTCTAATATAAGACCACCATCAACAAATAGTACTCTATCTGCTACTTCTTTTGCAAAGCCCATTTCATGAGTTACGATAACCATTGTCATGCCTTCATCGGCCAATGATTTCATAACATCTAATACTTCGCGAACCATTTCAGGGTCAAGCGCAGATGTAGGCTCGTCAAATAACATAACTTTGAGGACTCATTGCCAATGCGCGAGCAATAGCTACACGTTGTTTTTGACCACCAGAAAGAGAATCAGGATACACATTTGCCTTATCTGATAATCCAACGCGCTCTAATAATTTCATTGCAATATCATTAGCAGTTTTTTTATCGGTTTTTCGTACGTTAATTTGTGCTAAAGTTAAATTTTCAAGCACAGTCATATGCGGAAAAAGATTGAAGTTTTGGAACACCATACCTACTTCTGTTCTAACCTCATTTAATTTATCCTTGTCTGACAAATCCATGCCATCCACAATGACTTGACCACTTGTAGGTTCTTCAAGATAATTCATTGTTCGTAATACTGTACTTTTTTACCAGAGCCAGATGGACCAATGATTACTACAACCTCCCTTTATCAATATGAAGGTTGATACCTTTTTAATACTTCATTTTTACCAAATGATTTTCGTACATCTTTTAAATCTATCATTTTTACGTTATATTTCCTTTCAAGGTAAGCTACCAATCGAGAAATCGGTAATGTCATACATAGATAGATAATAGCTACCGTTCCCCAAATTTCTGTGGCTGCATAAGTCTTTGCAATAATCAACTGACCACGACGCATCAATTCTTCAAATCCGATTACAGATACAAGAGAAGAATCTTTCAACATCGCAATAAATTCATTACCCAAAGGAGGAATTGACGCCTTGAAGGCTTGTGGAATAATGATATGACGCATTGTTTGCCACCATGTGAGACCTAGCGAACGACCGGCCTCCATTTGACCTTTATCCACAGATTGAATACCAGCACGGAATATTTCAGATACATAAGCACCAGAGTTAATACTACATGCTGCAACAGCTGCTACATAAGGATCAATTCGCATACCAATAATTTGAGGTAATGCAAAAATAAATCATAAAAGATTTGTACAAGCATTGGTGTGCCACGAATGATGTCCACATAACACTTAGCAATTAAGCGAATCAAAAATAAAATTCGACATTCTCGCTAAGGAGACAATCAAACCAATAATAAAAACCACAGCTTACTGCTACTGCTGTAATTTTAATGGTCATCCAAGCACCATATAATAATAATTGTAAATTACTCGTTATGACATTCCAGTCCATTTTATTACTCCCTAATTATTTAAAAATCTAACACTACAGGCATATCTGCAGGTGCATCTACATTAAACCATTTTTTTGTATAATGTATTGAACTCACCATCAGCTTTCATATCTGCAATTGCTTTGTTAATTTGTTCTTGCAACGCTTTATTATCTTTATTCATAGCTAAGCCAAGATATTCCTTAGTATTTGGATATGCCAAAATTTGGATTTTAGCATCAGGATGTTTTTGTGCTGTAGTATTGAGCAACCGGCAAAATCAATAACAGTAGCATCAACACCACCATTTAACAGTTCAATAAGAGACTCATTACTATGGTCAAATACTTTAACTGTTGTACCTTCAATTTTATTAGCTAAATCAGAACCAGTTGTCCCCATTTGAGCGGCGATTTTTATTTTTTTAAATCATCTAAAGAGTGAATCTTACCATTATCTTTATAAACAATGGCTAACGCATTTTCATAATAAGGAGAAGAATAATACCTTTTCACTACGTGCTTTTTGTAATAGTCATGCCAGAAGCAGCTACATCAATATCATGTGTATTTAACGCAGGAATCAAAAGCATCAAAGGATACATTTTTAGTTCCACATCTTTATTAATACGTTTACCAATAGCACGAATTAACTCAATGTCAAAAGCCAGTGTAATCTTGAGTCTTATCATCTTTAAACTCAAATGGCACAAAAGTAGCATTTGTACCTACAACAATCTTATTCTTGGATGGTGCAGAGGTAGAATTAGAACCACAACCACCAATCAAAAGAAGCGGCCATAACAGCTATCAAACCACCTAAAAACTAATTTTTTTACCTTTTTATTAAACATAATCTTGACCTCATACTATAACTAAATTTATTTATATAGTATATATAGAAAAGTATATTTATGTCAACAATTATGTATAAAAATCATTAAAAAAACCAGTATATCAATGAATTTTTACATAATTTTTATACACTTGATGAATTATTATACGCAGAATGTATAACATAAATGGCATACTAATCAGCTAAAAACAGTATTTTTGTTATATACATATGCATAAAAAGAAAAAGCACATGAGAAAAAGCCTCATGTGCCCATGTACTACGACTGACCTGGTCTTTTGCCCCCACACTCGCCTGCTGGAAGGTTCGCTCATAAGCCCATAGCTCCCCACTACTACTCCTCTCGGTTACCAGCAGGACTTACATCTAAGCCGCACCATGCTCACAGCCCTTTAGACTGCTTATGTGGATCGTTTCGCCTGCGACTGGCCTCGACTTGCAACCACAGACCCGTATTTTTCATATTATAGATTATAAATTATATCTATGTCTATATCTATATAATATATCTTCCATTCTAGGTGTTTATTTGTATAATATATACCTTCAAAGAATTATGACTTTACTTGGTCAGACCTTTGAAAAATTATATAATTTAATTGCAACCAACACAAACAAACATACGTATTCTCTAATATCATTGTTATGAGAATAGAAAAAAAGCAAGTCCTAATTTTAATGTATAGAAAATAGGAATAGGAATATAAAAATAATTCTTCATTTTTATTATAATTCTTAAAACTCATTTTTACATCCCATTATTAAGGCATTCTTTTTGTCAACTATTTTTACTATGCCAAATATGAATACCTATTCAAAAAGCAAACATTATACCGATACACAAAAATATATTATTTAGTGTATAATACGAATACTGTTAAAGAAGAACGGATTACAAGTTGTACGATGTAACTTCCATGGGGGTTTGGATTTTACATCCATGTATGTTAGAGGGTTTATTATGTTTATGTTATCATTGATGCAGCCTTCAGGACTGTATGAATTGGAGAAAAGATAGTTTAGAGGCAATTAGTGCTCAACTATTACAAATGATACAAATGAAGAGCTATCACTTATATACACATTCTGTACAAGTATCCAATTATGCAGTTAGTATTGCTGCTAAAATGGGCCTTCCACTAAATGAAATTGAACAAATCCGTCATGCTGCACTATTGCATGACGTAGGTCTTTTAATGATTCCTAATGCGATGATTCAAAAAGCACCTTATTTAAATAAGCAGGAAATGTCTAAATACAAACAACATGCTGCTAGCGGTGCTAATATGATTGAAAAACTATCCATGTTGCCAACAAATTTTATCTTATATACGCTATCATCATGAGAAATGGGATGGCTCTGGATATCCGAAACATTTACGTGGTCCTAATATTCCTTTAGGGGCTCGTATCATTGCAGTAGCTGATTATTATGATTCTACTGTTAATCCATCCACTGAATTTTGGGCAAAAACAAAGGCCAAAGCAAAGGAAGAATTATTTAGTGCATCAGGTTCTCTCTTTGATCCAGATGTAGTTAAAGCATTTATCGATGTATTAGGCTAAACCTTACATCCATAAGGCGATAACAGATTCCAATTCTGTTATCGCCTTTATTTTACAAAAACTCCCACTAGCAATAGTGAGAGACTTCTATTGTTTGAGGACTATACCTCCTTAATACACGTGCCGCTGACTCAACGTAGCTCCAGTTGTATAGATATCATCAACGAGTAGAATTCTTTTTATCCCTTATCAATGATGAATCAAAAATTATTATTCACAAAAAAAGCATCCTCTATAGTGTTTCTCCGCTCACTGCCTGATAATGACCACATTTCCTTATGAGTATCTAATTTATATAAACAATCAAACCATTGGAAATATTTATCCTCACAATCCTCTAAAATTGGCCTATTACTGTTCTGTTTATCTTTAAATGTATCACGCTCATGATTTGTAAATGATAATACCCAATTATAGAAAAATAGGTCTACCTGATTATACCCCCTACTCTTTTCTTTTCAAAAACTAGAAGGTATGGGAATAACATAATGCGGTTTATATGCGTACATCCTCAAGTTGTACGATGCTAAAAAAAGGAGCAGCCCCTTGGACTGCTCCTTTTTCGTTAAATTAACATCATATATCATAGACTTAATACCGCCTATATAATCAGCTAAAATCCAAACTGAATCTAGTGAGGATAATAACTTGGAAGGTACTTGTCTAATATTAAGAACTGCTTCAATACAAGAATCACACCAATCCCCTTGTTGTTTTACATGAGCACCACAATGAGGACAAACAGGCGGAAATAAAAAATCAAATAGATTCATTATCCATCACATCTTCCTTGTAAACGTTCTTTAAATAAAGTGTATCGTTCTTCACCATTAACGGTTTTTACAGCTCTTTCTACAGAGCTTTTCGTGCCAATCATAATGACCTTACGCTTAGCTCTTGTAACAGCTGTATACAGCAGATTGCGTTGTAGCATACCACCATACATAGGTACAAACGGAATAATAACAACGCCATATTCACTACCTTGGCTCTTATGAACAGTTATAGCATAGGCAGGCATAATCATATGTGCTTCATCGATGGATAGGCGCACCTCTTTGTGAATAAAGCGGATACAAATATCTGACTTAGTAATAGCATATATAACGCCAATCTCGCCATTAAATACTTCTAATTCATAATTGTTAAGGATTTGTATAACCTTGTCACCAACACGGAAGGTAATACCATTAACACGAACCTCCCTTTATAACTATCAGGGAGGGTTTACCGATTGTTGTACATATTGAGATATAGTAGTACTACCTGCCTTACCACGACGCATAGGTGAAATAATTTGAATATCTAATTCATCATCGACATATTCTTTTTCTCGTTTATATACATCAATGATGGCCTTCATCATATCCCCTAAGGAATTAACAGGTATGAAAGTAAACTCATCACTGGTTATATCTAGACTAGGCATTTCGCTACGATTGATAGCATATGCACTATCAACTATACTATTACCCGAACTTTGACGATAGATATGTTGCAACCGTGTATAAGGAACCATATCGCTATCAAGTAGGTCTTTTAATACGAAACCAGCACCAATTGGTGGCAGTTGATCGACGTCACCAACGATGATAACATGTGCCTCCCGAGGGATTGCAGACATCAAAGAATAAAAACAATCGCACATTTAGCATCGATGCTTTGCATCGATGATGATAACATCAATATCAAGTGGATCATCTTCATTTTTTGTAAAGTCATAGGAATCACTACCAGCTACAGGCATAAGCAATCGATGTATAGTTGTAGCTTCAAACTCAGTAGCCTCTGTCAAACGCTTTTGCCGCACGACCAGTAGGTGCACAAAGAATGATACGACCTAATCCACCTAATTGAAATCCCTTTACCAAGGCCTTAATAATCGTAGTTTTACCAGTACCAGGACCACCTGTAATTAATGAAAAACTTTTTCAAAAAGATAGTTCAATAAACTTCCTTTTTGCTCTGAACCAAAGGTTATATGATTCTCTGCTTCAAATCGCTCAATAAAACTAGGTATATCTAGCGATATAGGATCTGCTTCAATTAAGAAATCACGCGTATAATGAACGCCCTCCACCTCTGAAACATACATTTCAGGGAGGATACACATACAATATATCATCATAATAGGGTACTATAAACGATACCTTGACTAATAAGGGAATCAATATGATTAGCTATTAAGTCAGCATCAACCTGCAATAAATCATAGGGTGCGACCAATTAATTCATCTACAGGCAAGCAGGTGTGACCTTGATTATCAAAATTTCCTAAAAATCCAGTTAACACCTGCTTTCTAATCGCCGTTCATCATCGAGCTTCTATACCTAAATTCACCGCCAATGTATCGGCTGTATTAAACAACATATCCGATGCAATACGCAACAAATTATACGGATTATCACGTATAACATCTATAGAGGATGCTCCATAATAGGTATAAACAGTACGGGACCATTTAGATGAAATTTGATGAGACTCAAAAAGTGATTTAAATCAGATAATATACCTTCCCCAATAAGGTGTTGTATAATTCCTCTTTCACACCTTTTCGTAAACCCGGTACATCCTTGATTTCCTCAGGTCGTTCCTCGCGTAATACATCTAAGAGACGAATACCAAAGTAGTCACATATTTTATCTATCGACTTTTCACCTAAGCCTTTTTATGCCTAAGTTCATCAAATACAGCCTAGCAGCACCCATATTATCGAGGACTCAATTTCTCAATGCTAGATGCATCAAATTGAAAACCATATTTTTGGTGTTCTACATAACGACCCTTCAATTCAACATCTTCCCCCTCATTAGGGGCTTCGAAGCGTCCAGTACAAGTTATGTATTCCTCATTATAATCCTTTACAAGGAATACACAATACGTGTTCTGCGTATTCTGATATATAATTCGGTATACAAATCCTCGTAATGCGTCCATTATTTCTCCGTATTAGGTAATGCTTCGATAATTTCTTGAACAGCATCAGTAATACTGCCTTCATTACCGATTTTAATATGGGCTACTTGTTCATATAGAGGATAACGTTCCTCATAAACATTGAAAATATACTCAATGCTTTCTTTCACAAGTGGTCGAATTTCTAAATCCAAATCATCGAGAATATGATTAACATCGCGATTTACAAATACAACAAGACCATTATTTCTCATAAGGTTTACGATTTTTTCGGACGTAACTGTACCACCGCCAGTAGCTATGACAGACGGTTTATTATAAATTAATTCTTTGATGGTTTCATACTCGTATTCGCTAAATGCATCTTTACCATCATAGATAAAAAAATATTCTGTACAGATTTACCCACTTTATCTTGAATAGTTTGGTCAAGATCGTAGAAATCACGGCCTAATTCTTTCGCAAGAACCTTACCAACCGTAGTTTTACCTGCACCAGGCATACCGATAAGGAATATATGCTTATGCATATGTTCTTTTAAGAACTCATTGCTAATAGAAATAACATCCTTCATATAAGATTCGATATATGTCAACATACGTGGATCTTCACTATTAGTTTTTAGGCTAGAAATAATCTCTTGATCCCGATCTTCGTCAATAAGAGGTAAATGATGTTCATCCTTAAATTTACCGATAAATTTAATAATAGATAAGCGTTGTTTAAATAACTCTACTAACTGTGCATCAATACCATCAATTTGTTTGCGTCTTCTTTAATATCCATAGCTCCCCTCATGAGTTATTACGTAAAAATCTGAATTGCCGTTTCCTCGTCAATCTTCATTTGATCGATCAATTCCTGCAAGGCATTAAATTTAATCTCACCTCGTATATAGGATATAAACTGTACTGTTACTTCCTTACCATATACATCTTGGTCGAAAATCAAATACATGTACTTCACATCGATGATATTGATTGGTGAAAGTTGGATTGTCCCCACATTACCAACACCATCATACCAGATACCATCTATGCAAAACCCGATTAGCATATACCCCATCAGGCGGTATAGCCATCTCATTAGGCAATAAAAAGTTAATCGTTGGAAATCCCAATGTACGCCCTCGTTGATCTCCTTTTATAACGATACCTCTAAACTGATAAGGGCGACCAAGCCAAGCATGTACTTGCTCCATGTGGCCGTCTTCAATAGCCTTACGAATATTGGTACTACAGATAGGACCTTCCTCAGTAGATAATAATGGTTCTACTATGATGTGAATACCTTTATCTGTCAATTTATCTCGCATTAACTGTGGATTACCAGCACCTTTGGCACCAAATGTAAAATTAGTGCCAATTGCAATACCTACCACATCAATATCACGACATAATGCAGATAAAAAAATCATCAGGAGACATATTAAATATGTCTAAATTCATAGGAAGTCTTAATATATAATCTACCTGTAGAGATTCGAGAATCTCATCCATAATATCAGCAGATAAAACGCGCTTTGGAACATCTCCAGGGCGTAATATCGTCATAGGATGAGCGCTAAATGTAACGAGTACCGTAACGGCATCATGTGCTTTGGCCTCTGCTATAGCATTGCCAATGACCCGTTGATGACCACGGTGTACACCATCAAATGTGCCTAATGCGTATACAATTTTACGATTAATTTGACGTAATTCATCAAACGAGTGTAACTGTTTCATACTTAACCTTCAATAAAAATATTTTTATCCACCTTAAGTGAATTCTTAGTTCTTTTGAGAATGCCTACAAAACCATTAGGCCCATAAGCTCTATACTTTTCAGATGGGACCGTATGAGAAAAGGCCTCTACGATTGGTAATTCTTTACCTTGTACCATCATCTTTAATTGTACACTATCTACGTCCACTTTTTTGAAAGATGCGATACCGCATGATGCGTAGGGAACACAATTTTTCACCATGAGCGTTAATTCCTCTGCTATATAGGGACGACTGAATATCAAATGGGCCAACAGCAGTTCTTGCTAAGGATGTCATAGTCCCAGGAATACTTAATCGAATACATATATCTCGTAACAGCGAACGAATATAGGTACCACTAGAACAAGTAACGCGAATTGTGAAATACGGAAAACCATAGGCTACAAGCTCAATATTAGAAATTGTAATAGTTCGCAACGGCAATTCCACTGAAATCCCCTTACGAGCATATTCATAGCGCGAACTCCATTGATTTTAATGGCCGAATATTTAGATGGACGTTGCTCTTGTGTGCCAACAAATCTAGATAGCACTGATGATAATTCATCCCACGTTGGCGGTATCAATCGTTCATTAATTGCAGAGTGATCCGCCAGTAATGTAACGCCACTAGTAAGATTCATATCATCGTCAGGTAATACCGGCTGTCCTGTACTATCTTCTGTATCTGTAAAAGTGCCAAACTTACATTCTGCTACATAGGTCTTATCAAAACCATCTGTGTATTCAATAAGACGTGTGGCCTTTCCTAAAAAGATGGGTAATACACCATAGCCATAGGATCCAATGTACCACTATGACCTATGCGTTTTTCTTTTTAAAAATACGGCGACATATACCGACAGCATCATGACTTGTAATGCCAGGAGGTTTCAAAAACGGAAATACGCCATCCATTATTTAATAACCTCCAATAGACGAGATTTAGCCTCATCAATGGAGGCCTCTATGGTACATCCTGCGGCACGTATATGACCGCCGCCACCAAAATGGTTGGCAATAGCATTCACATCAGTACCTTTAGAGCGCAAGCTAATTCGAGTGCGATTTGGACTTTCACCTTTCAACAAAATAGCAACATCTACGGTATCTACATTGCGAATGATGTCTACAAAACCATCCGTATCATCACCTAGAATAGCCATAACCGCTGGAGATAATTCGATGGTTGCAACGCGATTATCTTTATAAAATGCAATAGTTTGCATAATCTGTTTCGTCAATTCAAGACGTGCTGCACTGACGGCCTCAATCGTTTCAGAAATAACATTAGGTCTTGCACCAGCAGCAACACAGAGACTTGCCATTTTTAAGTGTATTAGCAGTGGTATTACTGAATTTAAAAGAAACCACAGTCGGTAGCAATCGCCATGTAAAGGGGCATTAGCCATAGACTCTGTAATAGGCCAATTCCATTGTTCACATAAATCCGTAATGATTTCACCAGTAGCCGCAAATTCAGGTTTTAAATATAGATGATCGACAAATTCAGAATTAGAAATGTGGTGATCTATATTAAAAATAGGTGCACTAAAGAGTGCACCTACGCGACCAATCCGTTCATACGTGCTAGCATCTAATACCATGAGCATATCCACAGATACAGGGTTAGCCTCGTAATATACTACATCCTTAATCTGATCGATATAGGATAAAAGAATATCTTTCGGGTATTACATCATCCACAACCATATGTACCGTTTTGCCTTGTGCTATAAGCGCCTCATAGAAGGGCCACCATAGAGCCAATAGCATCTCCATCTGGTCGCACGTGGACAGTGAGCATTATAGAATTAAACTTCATACAGAGCCATGTGTAATTGATTAATTGTAATCTTACTCATAGTCTGTATCCTTTTTGTTAATTTGTTTCTTCATCCTTTTGATTTTCGTTCAAAGGGATTCAATATGCATGCTGTAATCCAAGGATGTATCTTTATCAAAGGTAATTGTTGGAATATGGCGTAATTTCAATACCTTGCCAAGCTCGAGTACGCACATGGCCAGCTGCATGTTTTAATGCGATAAGTGTATCTTCTTTCTCTTTATCGGAACCAAACAAAGGAAACATAAATCGTAAACTCACGCAAATCACCTGTTACATGAACATCGGTAACTGTAGTAAAGCCGATGCGAGGGTCTTTCAACCCACGCATCAACATTTGACTTACTTCTTGTTTGATGAATTCTTGTAATTTTCTTACGCGAACATCACTCATAGTAACCTCCTACATTTGAGGTGCAATTTCTTCCATCAAGTACAGCTTCGATTATGTCGCCTTCCTTGATGTCGCGGTAACCTTCAAGGAGATACCACATTCGAAGGATGTTTTTAACCTCTTTCACTTCGTCTTTAAAAACGACGTAAGGAGTCAACTTTACCTTCAAATACGACGATGCCATCACGAGATCAAACGAACTTCGGAGTCATTAGTAATACGACCTTCTGTTACATAAGAACCAGCAACGATAGCCTTAGGGTGTAGAGATAACTCGACGCACCTCTGCACGACCAACGACAACTTCTTTAGAATTGAGGCGCCAACATACACGCATCGCAGACTCAACGTCGTTGATAGCATCATAGATTACGCGATACGTACGAAGGTCAACCTTTTTCATTTTCCGCAGCGCGACATTTTCGTTAGCATCAGGACGTACATTGAGGCCCATTACGATAGCATTAGATGCGGGAAGCCAACATAATATCGGATTCGTTAATAGCACCTACTGCAGCATGAACGATAACGATACGTACTTCAGGGTTCTTAATACCTTCTAGGGATTGACGCAATCTTCTACAGAACCTTGTACGTCAGCTTTTGATGATGATATTAAGATCTTTTAACTCACCTTGTTGAATTTGATTGAAGATATCATCTAATGTAACCTTGTGAGTAGCTTGTAATTCTTGAACACGTTGTTTTGCAATACGTTTTTCTGCGATTGCACGTGCTTCATTATCATCCATGCCGTTGATAATTTCACCAGCTTGAGGAACTTCTGAGAAGCCCAAGATTTCTACTGGCATAGAAGGACGAGCTACTTTTTACCTTTTCGCCGCGTTCATTTGTCATGGCACGTACTTTACCATACGCAGTACCAGCAAGTACAGTGTCACCTACACGAAGGGAACCTTTTTGTACTAATACGGTACATACAGCACCGCGACCTTTATCAAGTTGAGCCTCGATAACTACGCCGTATGCTTTACGGTTAGGGTTAGCTTTCAATTCCATAACCTCTGCTACGAGCAAAAATATTTTTCAGTAAGTCGTCAATACCTTGTTTTTGTTTAGCAGATACTGGAACCATGATGACATCGCCGCCCCATTCTTCTGGCAATAAACCATGTTCAGACAATTGTTGTTTAACGTGGTCTGGATTAGCACCTGGTTTATCCATTTTATTGATAGCAACAATAATTGGTACATCTGCAGATTTAGCATGGTTAATCAACTGCAATAGTTTGTGGCATTACACCGTCATCGGCAGCAACTACAAGAACAGCGATATCAGTGGTTCGCACCGCGTAGACGCATAGCTGTGAAAGCTTCATGGCCTGGTGTATCAAGGAATGTAATTTTATTATCGTTATAACGAACTTGGTACGCACCGATATGTTGAGTAATACCACCTGCCTCGCCAGCTGTTACATTGGTTTGGCGAATTACGTCCAATAAGGATGTTTTACCATGGTCAACGTGACCCATGATAAAGTAACAACCGGAGGACGAGGTTTTAATGTTTCTGGTGCATCTTCAATTTCAATGATATCAGTAGGATCTTTACTTCCGGTTCTACTTCAGTTACAGTTACACCAAAATTCCTCTGCTACGATGGTGGCTGTGTCAACGTCAACCTCTTGATTAATGCTTGCCATAACGCCTAAAAGCATCAATTTTTTGATGATTTCAGATACTTCCCGACCCATTTTTTCAGCTAATTCTTTTACTGTTAAAGGACCGCTTAATTCGATTTCAGTAGCGATTCTTCTTGTGCTTTACGTTCTTCTTCCGCTTTATGTTGCAAGTATTGCTCGTTGCGGTGTTTTTACCTTATTTTTCTTCTTTTGCATGGAAGTAGAATAATAAGGATTGTGGGCGATTGTTGCCTTTTTATTTTTCTTGTTACGACGGTCATTGCCATTTTGTTGGTTGCCATCATTATTGTTTCGATTGTCTACACGACCATTACGGTTGTTATTGCGACCTTCTGCATTACCATTATTACCTTGGCGTTTGTCATTTTTTTGACCTTGTTGACCATCATTTTTATGGCCTTGTTGTTGACCATTTGGACGGTCTTGTTTTTGATGGTTGCAGCCATCTTGTTTAGGACCATTATTTTTGTTTTTAGTAGGCTCGTTAATTTGTACATGACGAACATGAGGGTTTCTTGTCTTCATGCTTTTTTTATCATCATGTTTAGCCTCTTTTTATGGCTATGTTCTTTTTGCTGGTTTATCTGTTTTTACAGATTTAACAGGTGCAACTGCTTTTTCATGTTTGCGTGGATTAGCTGGTGCAGCTGCCGCTTTTCTATCAGCCCCATTAGACTTACCTCCCTAATTGGCTCTTCACCACACTATAGCCTGCATCATCTACCGTATTAACAGCTTTTTGTAACATTAAAATTATGTTGTTGCAAAATAGAAATAACCTGTTTACTTTCAACGCCAAATTCCTTAGCGATTTCATGTACGCGTTTTTTTGGACATCTACATACCCCCTTCTTCTGATCAGATCTCTTTTTAGTAACGCTTTCGCAAATCCATCATCCTCTACGGCCACCACCACACGTACTTCTTTTCCAATAGCCGTACCTAATGTCTCTTTACTGCCGACCTTACGCAATGGGATATGATAAAAACTGCTAATTGTATGTATTTCTTTTCATTATTGGCTGCACAATCACCAGCTAATAAAACTAGCTTTAGTGTTTTTCTTCTTCATCGCTTTTTCTACGATAAAATCTCCGGAGCTCAATTTTTCCAGCTCGCTGTGCTAAGCCTAAGAGATTTAAAACTTTATCTTCATTCATATGCTGAAATTATTCATTTCTTTCCAAATCGTGTTTTAATGCCTCATATACATCCTTTGATACGGTATGTTTTTAAAAGAGCGTTCTAATTTTTACCTTTATACGCAGGCTCAAAAACAATCCATAGATGCACAGATATAAGCACCACGACCAGGGGCTTTACCAGTTCTGTCGATACTGATTGTCCCTTCTGGTCTTAGAGCAACACGCATTAACTCACGTTTACTCTTCGGTTCACCACAGCCTACACAGGTACGCATAGGTTGAGATTTGGTTTTCATTAGTCTTCGCTTTCCGCTGCTTCTGTACTAGTAAAACCTGTGAAAGGATTCTCTGCAGCTTGTGTTTCACTCTTAATGTCGATTTTCCAGTTTGTCAATTTAGCTGCTAACCGAGCATTTTGACCTGCTTTACCAATAGCCAAGGACAATTGATAATCTGGTACTACAACGTAGAAGCTTTTTCTTCTTCGCTTACATCTACGGAAATAACTTTTGCAGGACTCAAGGAATTAGCAATGTAAATAGCAGGATCTTCATCCCATTTTACAATGTCGATTTTTTCATCGTGTAATTCATCTACAATGTGTTGAACACGTTGACCTTTTGGACCTACGCAAGCACCAACTGGATCAATGGATTCATCGCGGCTATATACGGCGATTTTAGAACGCATACCAGGTTCACGTGCTACAGATTTAAGCTCTACCACGCCTTCATAGATTTCTGGCACTTCTAATTCAAACAAGCGTTTTAATAGGCCTGGATGAGTACGGGAAATCATAATTTGAGGGGCCCTTCGTAGTTTTCTTAACCTCTACGATATAGCATTTAATGCGGTCCCCTTCATGATATGTTTCTGTAGCAATTTGCTCAGTTGAGGTAAAATAGCTTCTGTTTTACCTAAAATTGATATATACGTTTTTACCTTCAACGCGTGTTATAACACCGGTGATGATATCACCTTCACGGCTATAATATTCTTCGTATACGACACTGCGTTCGAAACTTCTTTTTAAACGTTGAATCAACATTTGTTTTTGCTGTATGAGCAGCACTGCGACCAAAGTTAGCAGGTGTTACATCTGCCTCTACAATCTCCTTCAATCTCATAGCGTTTATCTTTTTACGAGCATCTAATAGGCTGATTTCTGTTTCTGGGAATTCAACAGTTTCTACAACTTGTTTTTCGCCATTACCTTATAGGCACCAGTTTCACGATTCAATTCCACATATGCATCTGGGTTAGAATGTGGTTCCTTACGGTATGCTTGTAATAACGCAGACTTCTAAGGATTCAAAAATAACCTCAGGTGCAAAACCTTTTTCTTCGTCAGCACCATAACTGCTTGAATTAATTCTTGACTCACTCGTATGCCTCCATGTATTAAAAATCAAGATGTAATCGAATTTGTGCACAGTGGCTGTGCGTTCAAAGGTTACGCTTTTCACCATTGATGGAAAAATTCTATCGTTGTATCAGTAAAGCCTTGTAAAAACACCGGTATATTGTTTATTACCATTGATTGGTTTAAACAATTGAATGTCTACATCACGGCCATTATAGCGAATGAAATCTTTATCTTTTTTCAAGACTCGATCAAGACCTGGAGAAGATACCTCAAGCAAATAATTTTCTGCAATAGGGTCTTTCTCATCGAGGATAGCACTCAATTTTTCACTGACCATTTGACAGTCATCCAAATCAACACCACCTGGCTTGTCGAGATATACGCGTAAATACCAATCGCGTTCTCGAACATAGTCGACATCGACTAATTCCAGATTTGTGCCGGCTATAATGCCTTCTACTACAGAGGATACGAATTCCTCTACGGCCTCTCTTTTCATAGCCATCGCCTCCTTATAACATACTACTTATCTATTATTCATACCGTTCCATTGTAGATTTGGCAAAATCATATGACTAATTTCGCCTAATCATAAAAACGAAAGAGTGAGCAACAATAGCCCACTCTTAAAAAGTTTATATAAAAGTCACGTTTATTATAGCATATTTCTATGCAAATGTACAATTTAACTACGGGAATTTAATTCACAAAAGTATATTAGTTAAATATTCAGATAGTGCATTTTTCTAATTGACCTAATGTTTTCGCATCTAAATGATGGTCGATTTCCGGATGATTTTGATAGCGTAACTCGGCAAAAACTCGTCACGGTATTCATTATAAAGGTAATAAACCAGTACATTCATCCATTTTCGGTATTCAGCGATAATATAAGATCCAGTTGATCATACGCACTGCATTTTTAGGTGTAATATCTCGTACAAATCCTTCTAACTCAGAGGGCATAACAGATTCATAGTCCCAATTTTTGCAATCCTTTACGCATATACGTATAGGTAAAATTTTTCAGCACTATTAATCAATAGTTTCGTAAGACCTTGAACGCAACGTTCTTGTAATCCGGTCCAATAAGGCTCAAATTCTTGACGTACAAAGGATATATCCACAAAGGAAAACAATGGCATTACTACATGCACTGTATAATCCTCTACTTCTTTATCGTAAAGAGCACACCACTTCCACCCTAAATCATTTTCATAATGAAATAGAGGCAATGTTAATACAATCTTTCCAGCGGACATAGTCTCTTGAGCTTTAGCAATTTCGTCAGGTCCTGTTACAACGAGTTTAAAATTACCAATCTCCCAGGGTAACCAAGAATAGTCTAAAGACTTACAGGTTTCAATGATATTCTCCATATAATGCCTCATATCTTTCTTGATACATTAATACCGTCTTCACATACATACGTGTTTCAGGAAACGGAATCGTATCAATCATGCCATTCCAATTCTTTTCCTTAACCCAGGACTCAACATATCCATGCCCTGCATTATAGGCAGCCAGAGCTTGTACCTCATCACCATTAAATTCTTTTAATAAATACCCCCAAATACCAAGTGCCTAATTGGATATTCGTTTCTGGCTCTTTTTAGTTGACGATCGTGTAGTTACCATGCCCCATTTGCTGGGCCACCCAACGAGCTGTATCCGGCATGAGTTGCATCAATCCTAGAGCGCCTGTTTCAGATTCAGCAGTATTTTTATATTTACTTTCAGCCAAAAATGACACTGTCACCAAGGCCGGTGATACCTCTTCCTTTTCCGCAGCCGATACAACTACATCTCTATAATCAAAGGGGTATGCCGTATAGCGTGCCACAGGATCTTGCATATGGTTAAAATAAAACCAGCCCAACACGACAACAGCCAATGCTGTTGCTGTATTTCGTTCATACATCCTCCCCTTAATCCTAACCGTATATATTTTTAAATCGATTCAATCAAGTATATTGATGATTATTTATTATACAACGGTAATAGTTTCTCATGCCACAATTTTTCTAACTGAATATATAATTCATCGGGTGTACCATCATTATTAATGATGACATCTGCAAAAGGACGTTTTTCATCCAGTAACATTTGACTTTGAATACGCGCTAATGCGTCCTCTTTTGATTATCCATTGCGCTCCATTAACCGATGAACCTGCACCTCTGGCGATACATGAGACAAGCCAAACTGTATCGTAGTCGCTCATACCGCTTACCTTCAATGAGGAAGGAGATATCATAAATTACGGCTGGGCTTTCTTCCTCTTCCTTACATAGTACTCAATTCATCAATACGCTGACGAATGAAACCATGTAAGCAGCTATTTAACTGTAGGCGTTTTTCTTCATTATGAAAGACAATACTACCAAGTCTTCACGATTTAATCTACCATCATCGAGAATCACTGTGTCACCAAATAATTCACGGATAGCAGCGAGTCAGGCGTACCGGATTAACCACTTCACGTGCTACTACATCGGCATCAATACTAAGGTACATTCTTCTTTTTTAAAAAGTCTAGTACTGTACTCTTGCCGGATGCAATTCCACCTGTTAAACCTATTTTTAACAGCCATGTGCCTCCTGCAGCTATCCTTCTACTCGAGACGTTATATGTAAAAATTTGTTTTACAAGTGCCCAGTTTTTCCGCATTATGTACATCAACGATAAAGTGGAACATGTAATTCTACAATGCGATTCCATAGTTTCCATAAGCAACGTTTGAATAGCATCCAATTCTTCATTTACCACTTCTAATACAAGTTCATCATGCACCTGTAATAATAAGCGGGATTTAAACTTTTTCTCTTCTAAAATGGATTCTACCTTGTTCATAGCGAGCTTAATAATATCAGCAGCAGTACCTTGTATCGGTGTGTTCATAGCCGTACGCTCTGCGAAGGAACGACGGTTGAAATTACGACTATTAATATCTGGCAACTCGCGCATACGACCAAACATCGTACGCACCTTACCCGTTTCATGGGCTTCTTGTACCATATTATCCATATATTCCTTAACCTTCGGATACCGGCTAAAATAAAGCTCAATATAGTTTTTTGCTTCTTGACGTGTAATGCCTAAATCACGAGACAAACCAAAATCTGAAATACCATAGATAATGCCAAAGTTGACAGCCTTTGCGTGAGAACGTTCTTCGCTGGTTACCTCATCTTGTGACTTACCAAGCACTTCGGCAGCGGTAAATCTATGAATATCTTTACCATCGTTGAAAGCTTTAATTAATGCTTCATCACCAGACAAATGTGCCAAGATACGGAGCTCGATTTGTGAATAATCGGCACTCACCAATGTATCAAAAGCCTTCTCCAGGATAGAATAACGCTCTAATTTCACGACCCTTTTCTGTACGAACAGGAATATTTTGTAAGTTCGGATCTGAAGAGCTCAAGCGTCCAGTAGCTGTTACCATTTGGTTAAATGTGGTATGAATGCGATGCGTTTCAGGATTGATGAGGACCGCTAAGCCTTCACAATAGGTAGAAACTAATTTAGCTACGGAACGATAGACCAAAATCTTCTCTACAATAGGGCTTTCATGACGAAGCATATCTAATACTTCTGCATCTGTAGAGTAACCTGTTTTTCGTCTTTTTAATGACAGGTAGATTCATCTTTTCAAACAAGATGATGCCCAATTGTTTTGGAGAATTAATATTAAACGTTTCCCCTGCCAATTCATAAATTTCTTGCTGAACAGCTTCGAGTTCCGCCTTGAATTTAACAGTTGTTTCTTCTAATTTTACAGGGATCAATATAAATACCATTTTTCTCCATAACTAATAATGTATGAATCAATGGCAATTCAATATTGTTGTATAAATCCCATAAGGATTCGTCTTGCAATGCTTTAACAGCAGCATCGTTCATAGCAAGCAATGCTTTCACCATAGAGACGCATTCTACATCTACACTGCCTGTAGCAATAGATGGCACACTAAAACGCTCTGTTAAATAGAGATATCCATAATTGGTACGCGTTGGGTCCAATAGATAAGCCATCAAGGATACATCGTGAATACGAGCCACGTCATCATCATATAAACGAATCTGAGCCGGTTCATTGTGACAAAGAACCTCCATTAATTCCTTGCTTTGTGTCGTTACAACCGTTTTCGCACCATTTAACGCGTTTAGTAGTACATCATTATGAGAACCATCTAACTTGATGATGCTTTCACCATTATTAATGAAAGCAGATGTAATCGTACGGAACGGTGCTTTGCCATCCGTAATAATATGAACACCAATGGTTTTATTTTTGTAAAAGTCCTCAGTAAGAGCAGATGCATCTAAGAGATCTTCGATTTTAATCTCTTCGGCCATACTAAAGAGTCCACCAAAATCCTCTGCGTCGTCACCTTCTACGCCCATCACACTAGCCAAACGAGGTGTCAATTTAGTAAAGCCTAATGTTTCAAACATAGGTTTCACTTCACCAAGGTGGAAATTCTGTACAAATTGATCAAGTGTATAGGACAAGTCCATGTCAGTCTTGATGGTAGCCAATTGACGAGATAAAAAGGCTAAATCTTTATTTTCAATGAGACGCTCTTTTAATTTCTTGCCAGAAATGTTATCGATATTTTCGTATACGGACTCTAGGTCACCATATTCAGTAATAAGTTTAAGAGCTGTTTTTTCACCAACACCAGGAACACCAGGAATATTATCAGAAGAATCACCCATAAGCGCCTTCATTTCGATAACTTTATCTGGGCCATAACCATATAATTCAGTCATATTATCCAAGGTAACCTCAAGCATATCTGAGATGCCTTTTTTTGTTAAGAATACATGACTGTAATCGGTAACAAGCTGTAAATTATCGCGGTCACCAGTAATAATTTGCACTGCTAAATCAGAAGATCCAAATTTCTTAGACAAGGAACCAAGAATATCGTCCCCCTCATAACCTTCCTCTTCAATAACACATATGCCAAGAGCCTTTAACACATCTTGAATCAAGCTAAACTGAGGTCGTAAATCCTCTGGTGCATCAGGGCGATTTCCTTTATATTCACTATACATTTCCGTACGGAACGTTTGACGACCTTTATCAAAGGCTACAGCAATATAATCAGGTTTAATCTCTTCATATAATTTAATGAGCATTGTCAAAAAGCCATATACTGCATTGGTTGGCGTGCCGAGGGCGGACTTCAACGGAGGAAGCGCAAAAAAGGCACGGAATAACAGACTGCTGCCATCTATAATCATTAATTTTTTCATAAGTACACCTCGCTTAATCATATGTTTCATTATAGCATATTGAGGCGTAATAAAATTGATTTTTACTACCTTTGCTTCTATCAAAAATATATGCATTCATCTTTCTAAGTTTTGCAGAATAGGACTGAGGGCAGCCCCAAAACCTCCACCGGCCGGGTCTGACTACGGCCTACGGCCTTCGCAGGGCCAAAGTCGGTTTTGGAGCTGCCCTCAGTCCACTCCCATAAGGTATTCAAAAATGTTATGCATATATTTTTATGATTACAGCATTTAGCACTAAAAATCAATTTTATCACTGCACTAATATTTCTATTCAATGAAACGTATGATTAAAGCGTTCATAATCCCGACCGTAGGGAAAAGGACCGATGGTAGTCTCAAAAGCTTCCACCGTCCGGGTCTGTCTACGGCCTGCGGCCTTCGCAGGGGCCAAAAGTCAGCTTTAGGCCACCCGTGTTCCCCCATATCAAGCATTTAAAACATATATACATATATTTTTACATTCTGCTTCTACGATATATAACAAATCAATTTTATTACTGCTGGGTACAAGGAAAAAGGACGCCATTCTGGCGTCCTTTGGGTATAAAAAAAGCCCATCAATGATGGGCTTTGGCTCTATAAAATTATAAAGCGTTTACTTTAGCTGCAAGGTTGGATTTTTTGCGAGCTGCAGTGTTTTTATGAAGTACACCTTTGGAGGCTGCTTTATCAATTACGCTAGTAGCTTGAACAAGTGCTTGTTTTGCTTCTTCTACTGCGCCTGCTTGAACAGCTTCAACGGTTTTACGAGCTGCTGTACGGATTTGAGATTTCACAGCGGCGTTTTTCGCACGACGTTCAGCATCCGTTTTTACGCTTCTAATACTGGATTTAATGTTTGGCAATTGAGTCACCTCCTTAAAAATCGTTTCTTATACCTGAATGATTATATCATACAAGATATTGTGACGCAAGGATTATATTACACAATACGACTATTTCATAATATCTTTTAAAAATGATGTGCCTACTGCATATGGTGAAAGTCCAAAGTTGGCCAATACGGTTTGTCCTATATCACCAAAACTATGGCGTAAACCTAAATCGATAGCCCCTTTCATACTTGGGCTATAGGCAAGCAATGGAACATGTTCCCGCGTATGGTCTGTGCCATGCCATGTAGGATCATTACCATGGTCGGCTGTGATGATGAGCAAATCATCATCTTTCAATAATGGTAATAATCCACTCAATTGATAATCGAAATCCTCAATCGCACGTTTATAGCCTTCTACGTTACGGCGATGACCATATAGACTATCAAACTCTACAAGGTTTACCATCATGAGGCCACTTTCAAAGGAGGAACCTAATAAGTAAGGCACCACATTCATGCCGTGAGCATTCGATTTGGTTGGATAGCTTTCATCCCATCCAACATGAGCATAGATATCGCCAATTTTGCCGACGGCCACCGTAGGAATTTGAGCAGCTTGTAATTCCTGTTGCACCATGCGATGTTCAGGCATACGGCTATAGTCATGACGATTCGATGTACGTACAAACTGACCTAATTTACCTATAAACGGACGAGCTATGATACGTCCTACATAATAATCACCAACACATACTTTGTTACGCGTAATTTCGCACATCCGATACAAATCCCCTAAAGGAATCACATCCTCGTGAGCCGCAATTTGGAACACAGAATCCGCAGAAGTATAAACAATAGGTTTCCCCGTTTTCATGTGCTCTACGCCGAGACGCTCGATGATTTCAGTACCAGATGCCACCTCATTACCAAGATACCCATAACCGGTTTCTTTGGTAAAGGTATCCATTAACTCCTTAGGGAATCCATCATAAAATGTTGGGAATGGCACCGTCACAGGATGCCCCATCATTTCCCAATGACCACTAGTTGTATCCTTCCCTGTGCTGACTTCCTCCATTTTCCCATAAGCACCCATAACAGGTGTTTCATCGGTCTTAATATCAGCAATATTTGCCAATCCCAAAGAACGCAATGTAGGACAATGAATCAAACCTGCAGTTGCTTCGATATGACCTAATGTATTAGATCCTTCATCATTAAATTTTGCGGCATCTGGGGCATGACCAATGCCAACAGAATCCATAACTAATATAATGATTCTTTTATACATAATAACTCCTCCCAAAGGAAGTCTACTTAAGATAAGGCATAGCTAACATTAGAGCTGCTAAGGATTTACTATCCTTAATTTGTTCATTCTTAATAGCCTCTAGCAGTTCAGGTAATGTAAAGTACTCAAGCTCTACGTATTCATCTGGATCCCAGTTAGTTTCACCCATCGTCAGTTCTTTTGCTAAATATAAATGTAACACTTCATTACAGAAACCAGGACTTGTTGCAATAGTTCCCAATGGAATCCATTGATTAGCTCGGTAACCAGTTTCCTCAGCTAATTCACGTTTAGCACAGTTAATAGGTTCTTCGTTAGGATCTAGTTTACCAGCTGGAATCTCAAGCAAAGGTTGTTGTAAAGCATAACGGAATTGACGTTCCATAACGATTTTATTGTCTTCAGTAACAACAACGATAGCAGTTGCCCCTGGATGATGGACAACTTCACGCCAGGCTTCATTACCATTTACATCAGCTATATCATAGGTAACTTTAATTAGTTTACCATCGAACTTCATTTCGCTAGATTTTTGTATTTCTTTGCTAATTGCCATACTTAATTCCTCGTATATAAAATGATTGTTATATTATAAAACCTACAACTCATTATAGCACAAATTAATTACACAAAAAGAAGGTTCCTACTAGTCATTTTGCGACTAATAGGAACCTATTTTAATGAGATTATATAAATGTTACGCTACATTTACATAGCCTTGTAATACTGTATCTACAATACTACATTTAGCATCTAATTCGGCTTTGAGTGCCATTTCAGGATTAACCTCTCTAGAAACCACCATATCTACGATAGATTTAGAGAAATCCAGATACGAGAATAACACCACTTGGGATGCATTTGTACAGGAATTGTATTATGTGCATAGACAGATACATTCCAGAAAATGAGCCGTGGCATAGTATACCCAAGGGCTTCAAATTTCTGACGACATGATTCAATAACGGTCGTGTTATCCTCATGCTTTGTAGCCTGGTCAAACTGCATATCAGAAATAATGAGGCACGCTGAAGGTAATTCCTCTTGACGCAGATGATTTTTACACAGCTGTGTCGAGAATTAAGTCAAATGTTGCCTCTATATCCGTATTGCTGTAATCGTCAAAGCGATGCAATCGTCTAAGCTTATCTCGCAAAGTTTTCACATCGAAATGTCTACCATCTGAGGGCGATTGCTAAAGGTAATGAATCGATTTTTAAAGGATTCATTCTTATTATGCTGTGCACAATACAATGCAATAGAATCTGCTACGCTAAGTGCGGTGACAGAACTATTACCAGATAGTTGTTGCCCCATAGATCCAGACCCGTCGCGTATAACTAAGATATCGTCATAATCCTTAGGAGATTCTTGGGCATGCCATAATTGCTCTAAGGTTTCATCATACGGTTTTAAAATATTCCTCCAGCAACTATTATTGTCTATATAAGCTTGTACAATATCATACAAGAACATAGAGTTCGCATTAATCTTAACTGAGTCGTCTCCCTTTTCTAATGATGTAAGATACGCCTGGCGGCGTTCTTCATCATGTTTTAAAAAGGCATTGCGATATTTAAGATTCGCCTTTGATGGCACATGATTATAATTAATATCGTTCCATTGGTTGAGAGAAGCCTTGCGATCTACCACCGCTAGATGTTCGCGCAATCTAGACAGAGTTTTTACGGTACGCTCGTGCACTTAGATGTAATAAGGATTGTAAAAATAACCGCCTCAGAACGTTTTTGCTTAGACGATGTATTATTGGACGGCATCCATTTAGCTAATAAACTAATAGAATCGCCAAGCCCACACGCCATTACATCGCGTCTAAACTGATTAGCTATTAACGCCCCTAATCCATCGTGTAAGATACCACTTGTAGTATCAAAAAGATGCATAACACATCATCCCAACGGCCATAGTTCCATAACTCGGTGCCGATGATGAACTGCAATGTCATCTCTGGATGCAAGTCACCAATTTTAGTGAGCATCATGCGAAATACATCACGCTCGCCAAGACCTAGCTTAATATGGCGAGCATACATAAGCCATTTCATGGTATACAGAGGGTCTTCATCATAGGATGTAATGAATAAGCGCAATGCATCCACTGCATCCATAGTGCGATGTGCACCATAGAAATAGCGGTCATGTTTACTTTTACCATAGAAATCCACTGCAACTTGACGCAATGCAGGCACAGAGAAATTAAGATCCACAAGAGGACTGCCACTTGTATGATACGCAGTACCATCATTAGCGGTATAAGATTTTTCATTGTTTGTTAAAGCGTTCATAAATGTATTCATAGTTCATATCTCCTTGGCATATAAAAAACCGCTGCGGATTATCACAACGTAAATTTTGAAAGCAAAATAAACAAGACAACCGTGAGCGGTTACAATACAAAGTTCAAGACAATTACTAACCTCACTGAGGCTAAGGATAACTAGACACGATACTCTAGACCAAAGGGTCTCCATAACTACTTTTTCTGGTTATTTAATCGAAAGAATTGCTGCTGGTGTCTAACCTTATGAATCGTTTATGAACGATAACTATGAAATTATACTAGATTCTATACTCATCTTAATCAAGTTATGTATGTGATAGGATTGCTGTTAGAATCTAAGTCTTTCTGTTCTACATGTTGGTGATTTCTTTCACCTGATGATGTAATTATAATACACGTATCCGTGTGTGTCAACAATTATTTTTAAAATATTTTGCTTTTTTCAAAACTTAGAACTAGCAATACATATATTACTGTATTGCTAGTCCCTTATAGTTACTACTAATACTTGGCCTCTACGCGCCAAATTTCATCAGCTAACCATTTCAATGGTCCGCGTGAAGGACGTAAAAATCTTGCTGCCATACCTTCTATACTAAGTTGTGTAGATTCTAGTTGACCTGTTTTACACCAAATAGCAAAGTGTTCACAGTTATGGCCAAACAAGTTATAATCGCCTTTTCCAATCATAGATTTTGCACGTTGTACAGTTTTACGGGGCCCATAAAATCTAGCAGTTACATCAGAGTCTTGGAAAATAGATAATAAACTATCATCCTCTGCAATATATAAGGTATCTCCATCACAAAACTCTTCAATGCTAGTCTCAGCAATGCGTCCGTCTAATGGAGAATCCCCTTTTATATAGTGGATAATTTTATGATATCCAGCATATACGCCATAATGTTGATATACATCACCAAAGAAAAAGTTACTTCGTTGACAAAATACAATATCACCTAATTTTAACTTTTTTGAAGCCATTATTACTCTCCCATACAACACATCATTTATGATTATTCATATACGTAATAATATCATCTAAGGAAATATTTTGATTCTTGCCTCGTAATAATCGCCATACCTTTCTAACTAATTTATAGAATAGATATAAGCCAGCCAATGGCCAAAATACACCAAAAGGATTTTGTTCAAATGGATTCCGTGGATGAGGAAAAGGTCCAGGCATAGGGTCCTATAATATTGGGCCAACTATGTTCTTGATACACCCCATCAGGATGAACACCGGTCTTATTTCTATTAGAAGAAATATACTCTACTACATCCTCGTATAATTTAGGATCTTCTTTTTTTACACTTTCAAGCGCTTCTTTGATAACATCTGTTTTCATACCATACACCCTCATATAAAATAATGTAAAGTTAAAAATAATTATAACAATTATATGTACAGTGTAATATATTATATGTGTAAAAACTGTATATAAGAATATACAATTATGAATTTACTTACAGAAGAATAATTTTCTTATAATTTATCTATCAATAACTTTGCCTCTTTATAACCGGCATCAAATGATCATCCAATGCTAATTCTATATCCATATCACTCTCTTTACGATTCAAATAAATTATCCCCATTAAATATAAAAATCTTTGCAGCCATCGATTTATCATCACATGATTCATATGTTTTTAATAATTCAATTGCTTTTTACCACTATCACGTTTAGTTCCATCTCCATTACAGTACATTAAAAGCTAGTTTATATGTGGCTATAAATTCCCATTATCACTAGCTAATCTATACCAATACAATGATTTTTGATAATCACAATTTTCACCTTTTTCCCTCATAATACATCAGACCTATATAATATTGTGCCCTTGCATAATTATATCGAGCTGACATTTTAAAAATATAACATAGCTATATCAAAATTTTCTTTTACTCTATCACCAGAATAATATATATATCCTAATGAGAACATAGCTTTATAGTTCCTAATGTATATTAAATCTTCATATAATCCAATAACCTGTTTCATATCACATTCATTAGATGCTTTTTCCATAATATACCTGCAAGTTCATATTTTGAGTTATTTATCAACTGTATATTTTGAGAACTTGCAATGCATATTTTATAATTAACTTCTGCTAAGTCTTTATCTACCTCAATTCCCTTTCCATAATCATAAGCCCCACCTAATAAATATGCACAATCATATTGACCTCTAGATACACCTTCATTACAAAGATTAATAGCCATTTTAGAATCATATAGTTCAAAATCATTATCAAATAATAACTCCGCTAAATTATATATAGCATCTAAATGACCATTTTCATAACTCTTATAAAAATAATCATATGCATGTAATAAATCATTTTCACTTTTTTTACTTCAATACCCTTACAATATAAGTCTTTAGCATAATTAGATATTTTTCTGCTCAACATATTGATTATAGTCAATTATAGTATCCTGTACTAGTATTATCATATATCTGGTTTAGGTAGCTAAGGTTAGATAGTAATTCAATTAAAAATTCATATATTGTAATTGATTTATCAATATTAATAAAATATCTAGAACTAATATAATTTTTAAAATAATTACTAGTATTTCATGTTCATTAAATTTTTACTGTTGAAATATCTTTATAAGTATCAACCAAATACTGTTCTTCATAAAAATAACTTATTTAATTTTTCAAATATTAAAGGCATCATTAATATAGTTTCACTATTTATATGATTTATAGATAGTGAATCAAAATACTTGTATCTTAAATCTAATTCCGTATATATTGCCAATATATTGTCTAAATAATTAATTTCATCGTTTGGATTTATATCTAATTTCCTTAAAGCGCCTTTTTAACAGAAGTAAATCCTCATCCTCCCAGTTTCCCTTAGTTTTATCAAAAATCTCGTGCAAGACAAACTAGTTTTGATAGATTATCTAATTGAATATAACTACAGCCATTAAATTCACGATCTGGTAAAGTTAAAAACCATTTGAAAAATTTTTTCATTTGCTTCTAAAATTATTTATACGTTTATTAGTTGATTCCACATAAGATTCTATTAAACTGTATAAATTATTAATATCTCCTGAAAGATTTTCCCTCATTAGATTTATCTTCCTATTGATAGAATATATTAAGTCCAAAGAAACTAAATGTTCTTCCATCATTTTTTTAAGAGTTAATTCCGCTAAGTACTGTGACTGAATTAAATTATTTGAAATTTTTATCTCTTAATTTATTATTAGTTCCTGTAATTACACCTAAAAAGCTCTGCATAAAGTTTTTAGATTTTAATTCTCTTTGTGCCTCTTCTGCACTAGCTAATAACTCAATGCTATCAAAAACTAATTTGTTGATAATAAATTTATCTTCTCTAAAAATCTGGATCGCATTTTTCTATGGACTTATTAATTAGAAATTTATCATCATCAATAGTATCAATTATATTCACTGATTTATTTTTTTCATTTTCTAAACTCCTAGTTTTAGACAAAAATTTTTGAATTCTTTCTCATTTATGCTTGACTCTAATTCAAGCATTGTAATCTTATGTCTATATTCCTCATCCACTATATCACTTAAAATTATTTCTTTTTCAGAACCAACAATATTAAATTGATTTGTTACATATAAAAGCTTTTTGAGCTGAATAAGTTGAAGTATGTCGATTTAATATTTTAGCTGCAATATCTTGCGGATCGAGTTGTGAACTCTCTGAAATATAAAACATATTATTCTCAAGCTTATCTAAGACTCTACTTATACCTTTTCACTAAAATAATTTGTCCAGGAATACGTACTCTTGTTCGCCACACAATAATTGATTGAATGCACTTCTCAATCAATTCATCTGCAAAATCTTATCCTATCTTCAGATGCATACATTTCTAATAATTTGCTATGTACCAAGCACCCTCTAAGCACTTCAACTGCAAAGATCTAACTCACTTTTTACTCAACAAATATTCATTAGCTAGAATAGCAAATCTATTATTTACAATCTCAATAAGTTTTAACGGCATCATCTTCTATAAATTGATTTAATAATCTTCTCATAGCTCAGAGCTTAAACCAGTCCCTATAATACTACCAATAATAACTCCTACAGGCCCTAATGGTGCTAGTAATACACCTACTACACCTCCACCCTATCAATCCACTAACTAATGTTGTGACTTCTTTAAAAAGCTGTTTTTCCTGATATTTTCCTTTAGCATAATGAAAAATATCATTACTACTAATACTAATACAGTCACTACTTGAGTTATAAAATTACCTCTCAATAATTTAGCTAAATTTTTACTTGCAGCAGCACCATAAATAGGTGCACCATCTCTTATCGCAGCAAGCAATTGTTTTCTAACAGTACTAGGTAGTAATTTAACTAGCTCATTAGACGGTTTATTCAATAAATTACTAACACCTGTTTTCGTAATTTGAGATGAAACAACTGAAGTTACAAAAGCAATTCCACCTGCTTGTATACCAGAATACATAGCTATATCTAATGCGGTATCTAAATCTTCACCATTCCATAAGGCTCTAGCTAAAATAATAGTGGATGAAATACCTGCTGCACTTAAACCAATAACTGCACCATGAGCCGCATCGAACACAAGCGACTCTACTGTTCCAGCCTTTGCAATATTGATAGCCTGTTTTAATGTAATATTTCCTTTTCTGATAATTTTTGATGCATCCTTAGGATTTTTACACCCAGGCACTTGCCCTTTTCTAATTTTTTCTTCCATAATTCGAATAGCTTCCATCATATTGATCGGATGGTACTTCTAATTGCATTGGGTTTCCATTACTATCCAAGTAACGATATTTACCATTTTTAAATCCTGAATTTACAGAAAGATTAGCATTTTGGCAATATTTTGTTTGTATAAGTTGTCCATCAACAATTCGATCTGGACCATTCTTAGCATTATCATCACCAAGTATTTCTGCATTTCTCCCATTTATCGTGTCGTATAAATTATTACCTTGTTCCGCAGCATATCCATGTCCTTGTCTGCCATTAAACCTAAGTAATTTATCATTATGAGCTATCGTTTCATTTTTGACTATAATACAAGTCTTCTTTCTTTTTCTTATCACTCATGATATCCTTACGTTTTTCTCTTCATAGAAAAATATACGTATAATATTAATTATAGCACCAGCTCACTTAATATTCATTTTATTTTTAATTCTTTCTAACATATTTCGCTATAATTGATAAGAACATTATATAAATAAAAATGCGTATTTTTTTACACACAAAAAGCCACCCAACTTTTGTTGAGTGGCTTTAACTATAATGTTTATAAATTCCATTATAAATGATACACATCTGTAGGATGAGCACAGTTTTATTTCTATTATAAAAATATATTTAACTACAACCTTGTATTATTTGGGGGTTTCTTTTTACACTTTCAAGAGCGCCTCTAATAACATCCGTTTTTCATATCGTATACCTTTATATTTTAAAAACAAGATTTGATTATTAAAATAATTACAAATATAATATATAAAATGACATGTCTATAATATTATTCATGGTACAAATAAATATAAGATTTACATATTATTTTTCGCCCATAAGCATCATCAATCCTTATAATGTCATTTTCATCAATATAGTCGCCCTCTTGCAATTCAATAATTTGTAATGGAATATTAGATACATTTTCTAAACGATGAATATGATTTTTGGTATCAATATTATATTGCCGGGAAAAATTATAAACTTCATATCATCCAGAGTTACTAAACCAGCACCACGATATACATACCATAATTCGTTTCTTAATAAGTGCAATTGCAAGCTAATTTTTAGAATTCATTGAAATAACAATATGTTTCAAAACATAGTTTTTGCCATTCTAAAATACGATAAAATCCCCAAGGTCTTTCTACTATTTTCATCTATTTTAGCACTGCTAGTTTTTAAGTTCTATCATAATTTTGAGACTTTATATTTTCTTGTCCTAAATAATTCAAGCATTAAATTATCAAATAACTCTATTTCAATTCTAGCGGTACTATTATCTGAAAAAAACTATATACAATATCTGCAGTCAATGAATCAAAAATCAAAATAAACTTTCAATTGGTTATTCTGATCTTTGTAAGAACAAGATATTTGATTATCATTCTGATAAATATGATTACATTGACCAAATAATTCTAAGCGTTCTTTCAACCTATTGAAAATTTTTCATATACTATAAAATTATTTAAACCAGAATTTAGTTCGTAAAATATGAGAATGATAGCTTTGAAAAATCCACACTTGAAGAATTAGCCAATTTATTAACATGTAATCCTTTTTCTTGTAATGATTTAATTGCCTTTGTCTCATAGCCAGTAGGAATAGTTATTATAAATGTTGACGGCATATGAATAGACGCTAGAATATTGTTTTTCTTGCAAAATCAGTAATCGCATCATTATAGATTTTTAAATCTAAAAAAAGTGTTTCATCTAACTCTACACCTATATCAGCAAATTGGATTGGACACCCCTCTCTATGGTATTCAAAATACTTGTCACCAGTTGAATTAATTCTTTTTAACTTTTTATACCTTCTTGAGATAAAAAGATTCTACTTCATTTATACTTAAATCAATAAGTGGTCTAACTACAGATATACTAGCTGGTAAAAACCATTCCCATTTCTGATCCCCAGTATGTGTTAAATTTAAGACTCTCATTTAACTTATTGTTTTGATATATAGTCTTTAATTCTAGCTATTGTAGTACGATCATTACCATTATCACCGATACAAAAGCCATCCATATGATGAAAGATAATCTAACAAAATAGAATACATTGTTTTCTTACATATTAAGCTAAGGTCTTCCAGCTTGATAGCCACTTACAGTTTCAGAAAACTCCTTTGTAAAATCATAAATAATTAGGGGAATATCAAACTGTTTACATATACGCTTTCTATTTTCCATTTTGTTGGTATCTCACTCCCCCATTTGTGAATAAAATGAATGGCAGTAACAGATATACCTGCTTTTTAACATAACCACAGAGGCAATACTATCTTTACCGCCTGAAAGCATTGCAATCACATTAGGGTTGATTGAATTTAATATATTATCAAAAGTTCAATTAAATCAGCCTCCCTTTACTAATATATTTTTCACTTGATTATATAAATTAATGTAATCAGTTTCGATATGATTAGTATTTAAATGTAGTACATTATCTCCTACAGAATTTTCTAAAAACATTTTTGAATATTACTTACATCATCTTCTGTTATAGGCTTATGCAAATTGCTAATGCCAGTGATATATGGGAAATAATTTGTAGTAGATAGGCCTAGATGCCTTTTGTCTTCCTGAATTCTTTTATTATAACGTGTGGCTAATATCTTATAATCCGCCATACAAACAACACAGAATAACTCTACTTGATTATTTGCATTTAATAATATACGCAATGTATCAAATTCTTTAAAATTATTATCAATGATTAAGTCTTTATTTCTACTAATATAAAATTTAATAACACGATACATCATCACTCACCTTTTATACTTAGTAATTTTTCTCATCATGATTTTTAAAACCATACTTATCAAATAAATGTATTTTTAAATAGATCTTTTGGATATACAATCTATCTTAAGATCGCTTAGCAATATCTGATGATAATGAACTTTTACCACTAGCAGGTGGTCCAGTAAAAAAATTATTAATTTCATTCAAATACCTCATATATTTAAAAATCATTCCATCATATGAAATAATATATCCCAATTCGTTCCCTTTAATAACAGCATCATCATAACTAATTAAACCATTATGAGAAAAATGGTTAGCAATAATCTTAGTATCTAAATCAATCAAATTATATTTTCTCATTAAATCACACATTATTTTCATACGTTCAAAATTCATATGACCAGGATAATCAATATGTTTAATACCTTCAGTACAATCTAAAGAAATTGCATCAAATCGTATATTTTTTAATTTTAAATACAATAAAGACTCTTCTGACAAAAACATCTGTATCATGGGCATATAAAAACAGAATCATCCTTTCGAATAACATAAACTAAAGTTCGTTGTATTATGAATACTTGAAATTGGTATAATCTCATACTTATCCTCGATATAAAAAGGGCTATAATCGTAAACTGGTTGATAGAAAAATACTTTTTATCTTTTGTTACAAAACCATTATCATCTGGCTTTAAAACCTCTTTAACACCTCTACCACCATAAACAGTTAATGTGGGTGTGCCTAAATCTAAATTTGCACGACTTCTTCTACGGGCTCTTAAATCTTCAACATAAAGATGATCGTCATGTGTATGTGTTATTAAACAATGGTATGTATCAGCTAGTGAAATATCATATTGTAGTGAATGCATATAAGTATCTGGACCAAAAATCTATAAGAATAATATCATCAATTAAAACTTTAGTGATCGAGTACGAATATTCTTACCTTTATGTTTTCTAGCATATTTACAAACATCACAATGACAAAACAAAGCGGAATACCTTCAAGCCGCACTAATTGCCTAAATAAGCGATTTTCATTATAATACTACCTCAATATAATACGAGAATCAAAAAGCTTCATTAGATTAAACTCGTCCTTAAAAGCTTTAGAACAATAAAAAGGATTAAAAAGATTCCGTATTATTTAGTATATTCAATTGATAATAAAAGTCTAATACAGTATCAAGATCCGGTACATTACAATCTAGTTTATTTCCTTTATCTAGATGTAATACATTACCACTTACAACAATGCCTTTATCGATGATATTTTTACAATAAGATAAAAACCTCATCAATTGGTTCTAAACCAACAACCAAATTTGTCCAAACATTTCCTTTGCCAAAAATATTTACTGCATAAATTAATCTATCAATAAAATATTCACTGCCCCAAAAGCAGCTTTGCCTGGGCAATAATGTTGAAATCCTTTAGGGCGTAATTGCTCAAGATTAAAAACCACCTTCTCTATTCCTGACTTTTTCATAAGATCGATATTTTTCTAAGTTATTTGGCGGTGATATTACCGCAACAAGCCCCTCTGTTGCACGTTCTTTTTAATATTGGAGAAATAGATTTTTGCTATTTCTGAATAAATTTAGTGCCTGTTCATCTAGCTTATCATTTGAAAGATTTCCACTAATCATAATGGCATGAAGGTGTTCATCATAACATTCAGATTCAATCCTGCTATATCTAGAAACTCCAATAAATTAGGAATATATTCTTGTTTATATTTATCCCAAGTAACTAGCCCTTAGAAATCTTCTGAGCTGATACATCCTCTAATCGAATAAAATTATTTATCCCACAGAAAAGACACCCATCAGAAATATTACATCCTTTCCAAGGGAATTATATTTTAATTCATCATATCCAGGCAGTAATATAATTAGTAACATTAATATTATTAGAAAGTTTATTGTTATAATAACTTGAGTTTGAACAAATGATAATTCTATATTCGGAATTAAATCGTTATTATATCTAGCAAATAACTCATCATCTTCATTAACATCAATAATCACTGGTGAAGTCATACCATTAGAGGCAACACAAGAAACAACCACCTCATAACCATCAATGCTATTATTAATATTTAGTTCTTGAGGGTCTATACCTATCAGAAGCAATTGGCATATTATAAACTAAATTTTGTTGTTTTAGCATTTGATTGAGCTGCTTTGTTTAAAGCTTTACTAGTGAATTCAACACCATTAACTAATATTAAAAGATTTTAATAATGTTTCTTCTTTACATATATAAGTTGAACTATAAACATTCATTATGTTTTTCTTCCCCTGATTATCGTATTAATTACACTAATTTCCCCATACAATATGAAAGATTGGAAATACTATTTCATAGATAAAAGAATAAAAACTAGATTTTTAGGCTTAGAAATAATAAATGAAATTACTCCTAGATATATTAATCCTAAAATAATATTTATTTCAAAGAAGATATAGCATAAAAACCAGATTATAATCCATAAAAATGGTACACAAATCCATGAATCAATAATCGTCTTCTATAACTACAATTATCCCAAATCGACAATAATAATGTTGAATAACCGATTCCATCTCCATCGTTGTAAAACTAACCCCATAAAAAGTATTATTAGGGAGCTTCACTTCTAATATCTTATCTGAAATATAGCGTTTATCAATATATTTACTAACGTATAAACCAATTGCTAAATCATCTAAATATGTATCAGTATTCAATAATTTACTATCAAAAATACTACGTTTTTAAACAAAATTGACCAGGTATACTTATACCTGTATTTAATTTCCATAAAGTTGGTCTAATAATATTATGAGATAATACCTTATCTATTAAAAACCATTAACTCCCATACATTAGAATATTTGGAAACATTAATCTTTCCCCAACCTATAGAATAATTTTTCTTTAATCATTATCTCTAAGAAAGATTTAATGTCATATGTATTAGGTGTTATATCATTATCAATACTAATAAAGTATTCAGATTTATCAATACTAAATAAATGTAATAGTTTCTTATATTTGGTACCATGATATTTAATCAATTGAATATGATAAGGCTTTTTAGGTAAATCAAAAACCTCCTCACAATATATAATTACTTTAAAACCGTTACCATATATATGGTAGAGCTCTAAAAGCCAGTTCATCTAAATGCGTAGTATACTTCATTTTTTCTTGTATATGTAACCAAAACATAATTTATTCATACATTCCTCTAGTACAACCATAGATCTTTTCTTGATTCAATATAAAAAATCAAAATCACAATTAGTTAAATCTACTCCTAAGATTTCAATGAGTTCAAATATCTCCTGATTTAATTTATGATGAGTAATTGATTCATTTCCATCTTGAAAGCATAAAAATACCAATCGGTAAAATCAATAAATTTTTATATTTATATATATTTATATCAATATGCTCAATTAGATTATTAGGTTTTATATTTCTCAAAAAGATTGTTAAATAGTAATATTGGATATAAATAAACTCTAGTATTCATATAATTACATATTTTTCTGTATTTATGACTATCAAGCAGATTCATATTGTTACATAACTGCTGAATAGTTTCTTCAATTCCTTTTTATATCCAAATATTATTTGTGCATAAAAGAAGTATTTCAAATAAAAATGACTTTTTAAAGAATATGGCCACATATTCAATTTTCTATTCAAAGAACTATGAATACTATTACTAAAAATTTTTTTATAGGAAAATCAGGAATTTTAGATAAAAATGATAGATATAATTATAGTAATCTGTCAGTTCATAATAAGAAATTAAATCTCTAAAAATACTTCCAATTAAAATTTTTATTTTGCAGCATATAATATAAGTCATTAATATCTTTCATGTATACCGTTTCATGTTTAAATACATGAGATATAGTTATACAGAGACTTCTTCTATCGATAAACCATCTTTTTGGTGTAAATGGAATTAACTGTGTTCTTCCTAATGGAAAGCCGCCCATATTAATATCCACGATTACTTGATATTTATTCTGTAATATTTTTCTAAATGGATATGACCATTTAAAACTTCTTCATCTTTGAAATATACTACTTTAAATGAAAATGAACTGAGCCATTAAAAGAAAATTTAAAGCCTCTATTTTCTACTAAAAAGTTAATCAAGTTATATGCATCATCAAAATTGTATGCCAGATAATCAAAATCCATATGCACTCTATAAGTATCTTTTAGGATAATATGTATTAGTGACTCCACCTTTTTACTTTTTGAAACTTTTAACTTTTTATTATCAATATAATCATCTATAATATTAATCTCTGTATTAGCGATATTTAAACTTACAATTTGTTTTTATGGCTAACTCAATTATCTTACTATCTAATTTTTAAGTCATATTTATTTGCATTATTATAAAAAGGTACAGCCAGCCTTAGCTTTTTTTATAAGTTTCATATCTTCATCAGATATAGTAGTTAGATTTTCTAAAAATATTTTTGTTCTTCTTTAGATAATATACATAATCCTAATTTCTGAAAAAGAATTTCTTTACTGTCATCTAAAACTATTTATTCCTAAAACAATTTTTCTAGCCGTCTTAATTGTTGGAACCACTTTTGATTCATTTTTCCATTGAAAAATTTTTTAGTAGAGACACAGGCATCACAAGCCAAACTAATACCATGATTATGATTACAACTTTTTATTGTTATACTACTTTTTCTCTACAGCTTTTTAATAAGAGCTCAACAGGCAAACTAAGACAGCCATGACGATTTATATCCTGGATATGAAATAACTTTTTATAACTAAAATAATTATTATCGATAATATTTTGAACTTCTTTTTCACATGTAAAATATTCTTTCCTGAAAGTTTTAATTCTAAGTCCTTTGCAACAGACATTGCTAAATTACATGATTGACCATGAAAAGAAAAATAAAAAAATTAGAATCCTCAACATAAGAGTTTATAACTAAATGATGACCGCAAGCTACACCATTTGAATCAATAACACTCTCAGGTGCTAAAATTATATTCTTGTTCATTATATAGCCTCATAAAGTACATTAAAAATTTATCTATATCAGATTCAGTTGTTGCAATTCCCCAAGAAAAATCGTAGAACAGAAATTAACCCCAAGTTATTGAGCACATTTTGCGCACATAAATGTCCTGTTCTAATAATAATGTTATTATTAGCCATAATTTCACCCATATCATGTACATGTATATTCTTTATATCCATCGAACACAAAGCTATATGCCCATTATTACCATTGATAATGCTAATCTTTGAATTATCAATACATACTCCCATAATTTATCCTCATGTTTCATTATTTGATTTAGATTAATACTACTCATAAATTTACATGCGGTAGCCCATCCAGCTAATAGACCTATATCAAAAGTTCCTGGTAAATACTTTCTTTCGTGCTCATGAGCTTTTAAGGTTTTGACCAAGAACACTCCAAACCATGCCTCCACCCCAAAAATGGGCTTAACTAACACTAATTTTCTTATTTATTGCTGCTGCACCAATTTGTTTTGGACCATACATTTTTATGGGCGGATAAAAAAATAACCATCTGCAGCTAACTCTGAAAAAGAAACACTCTGATGCCCTATTGACTGACATACATCTATAAAAATCATTGCATTTGTCTTTTGACGAAAAATACTGTAAAGTTAGTTTATCCAAATTATATGAGTTAACATTTGATGTAAGTGATAAAGATATAATCTTTACTCGATTTGACTCAAAGTATCTATAAAAATGATAATCAATGGGATCATCTTTTAGATAAAGTAACTCTACTAATATTGCACCTTTAGTACGACAAAGATTTATCCAAGGCAAATAATTACTATGATGTTCATAAGGCCCTAATACCACAATATCTCCTCTAGAAATAAAAATCATATAAGCCTAATGCAACTAGATTAATTGCTTCTGTGGAATTTTTAGTAAGCATTAATTCATATTGGTTGTCTCCATCAAAAATCCAATATTGTAGAGATACTATCATCAAATATTGTTTGTGCTAATTTAGATAATGTACCATCACCTCTAAAAAGCACTTACCCTATATTCTCCTGATAATCTACCCATTTATTAATGACACACTGTGGTGTAGGTGTAGTAGCTGCATAATCAAGATATATTAATCCTTGATTACGCATTAATAATGGAAAAATTCTTTATAATTCATCATATATATAACTTCACCTGTTCAAATACACTATCTACATCAATTAAATCTAAACAAACATGATTATTATCGCATTTTTCCTTGCCATAAATACTTACATTTACAACGCTTTTATAAAAAACAGTACTTCCCTGTCCATATTTCCATATTCCATTAACAACAGGGGATAGCGGACCACAAATCATAATTGCAGCTACATTTCGCCAAACAGCAAAAATGAATATATGCGAATCATTTCCAATTACTAAAGTAGTATCAGCTAAAATCTTATCGAGTTCCTGCCAATTATGACTAATAATAATATTCTTAATATTATTCTCAACTAATATATCGTAAAGATCTAATTCCTCCGGCCCTAGTACAAATATAACTTTATGATTTGAAATCATTTTTGATAACTTTATATAATATCCTATTGGCCATCGCTTAAGAACACCCATTTTACTACTTCCAGGAAATATCAAAACAGTTCTCGATTTCTGTCTTTTTGATGATTGGTTTTTATTTCTGGATATATATGATTGATAATTTTTAAAATGCCGTTCCATTCTATTAATTTCAGAATCCACTATCAGTGCTATATCAGTATAAAATAAACTAGCACCATCTTTTTGTAGTTTCACTACTTCTTCCAAGACGTTTCTTGATATGGGAAAGACTTCCAAATAAAGCACTTTGAAATACACCATGTAAATCTACATATAAATCAAAGTTCTCTTTCGAACGAGCTTTCTATAGTTGAAGTAAATATACTACAATCAAGGACTCGTGTTTCTCCTTGCGTATCGATTACCGGTTTTAATCTAGGCTGTGGAATAATTATATCTATATTAGTATTTAATTTACATAAATCTACCATTTCTTTAAAACAAGTAAATCCAATAATCCAATTAGGATATTGTTTTTAATTGCATCTATTAATGGGAAAAATTCGAATAATATCTCCATGATTTCTAAGTTGACAAAAATAAAAATTTTCATCATTACTCCTATAGCACAAAACATTTAAACTATTTACAAACAGTTCTATATCTTCACTTGATATTATGTTTTCCAATATAGATTTAATTTTATTCTGATTTTTCAACAATAAACTTTACATCAGAATCTATCATAAATATATTATTCTCAAGCATATGTTTAACTAAATTCTTAGCAACTAAATAATGTCTATAGGTTTTATAATCATTATGATTTCTTAATGTTTTTGAATAATTTTATTTAGCTTATTAAGTAATAATGGTGTTGGTGCCATTACCAAATATTCTTTATGGAAAAATTCTTTTTAATACAAGGTATATTTTGACATAATAAAAACATCTAGTTTTATATATTTACCCTTAATGTTCCAAAAAGGCTGTAATCACATCATCACCAAATCGATTTTTATTCAGATAAATTATGTCTGCCACTTGTAATACTTTTTATAATGTCACTTTTTGGTCGAGATGCTCCGCTATAAAATCGATATCTTTTAAAGGATACTCAAAAATCTTTTTGTTATTAAGATATATGCAAGCCCCCTAATAATTACTTTATTTAAAAGCATTTAATTCTTCAATTACACTAACTATATAATTAGGTAAATCATTCCATTGAAATAGCATTAAAGGATAGTTTGAAGAATTATATTGTTTTTCTATAACCTTTTCCATAAATACCCCTGTAAAATATTTACGATTCTATTAGTTACCTCAACTTGTGATCCTACAGCATCAATAAAATGGGTAGGAATAGTATTAAGTCTATGTAGAAACTCATTTAATTTATATTGATCCTTATGCATTTGATCTACTGAATCCATTTTTCTAAGAGGTCCTCTGTTTCTTATAACCACTCTTTTTATGAAACTTCTTCAATAGGCAAATCCATATAGATGATAGCAGTGGGTTTATAAAATCCTCTTAAATGATTTTTCTAGTAACTTCCAATTCTGCATCTCTGAATTACCATAAGCATCTAAAATTATAGTAGAATGTTGAAAGTATTCCTCGAGACATTAACGCAAACTTTGCACCTGATAACGCTGCATTTTTAATGCTAAATGTAAATCAATGTAATCATAAGGGGATTAAACCAAGGACATTTCAGTCTCAAATCATTCAGTGAATCTCCTTATTGGTATAAACAGATTTTTAATATTTGTCCAATTCAGACTTTGTAGGCAAATCTATATATGCACATTTTCCATATATTTTTGTTAATTCTGAGGAAACTAATTTAATCTGCGTCGTCTTACCTGCACCTGGTAGTCCCTCAAATGAGGAATCAATGGCTCTCCTACCATCTGATTCATTATAAATACAATTCAATATTAATTTTAATTCATCTAATCCGTCCATCGTTCCCCATATTATTCACTAGTTATTAAATAACATTGATATCCATATTTCCGTTTAACAAACCGAATTATTTCTCTTGCCCTATTTTCATCTATTAATAGCATTTGAGCAAAACCGTCCCCTGTATTTACCCCTTTACATGCGAAAACATCACTATGATGTTTCATGCAATCTATAAAGTTGTGTAATAAAGGTGCTTTTTAGTTCATCACAATATTGAGTTAAATGTTCATCAAATGACATTTGATACGCATTTAATAATTAGCCTATCGTTTTTATATCATTACTTTTTAGACTCTTTATAACTTGATCGACATAATAATTACTAATTTGATTGAGAAATTGCTTTATAGAATTATTTAAAAATACCTTTATCTCCTACATAAGCTTTATTTAAGTTACTTAAAAATCTTTGTGGTATTTTTTATTACCATTCAAATCTACTAATACAAATATCAATTTAGATGGAACATGAATTGGATTAATAACAATATCATCGTCATAAAATTTTAAATCATATACACCAGTTCCTAAAGCGCAGCATTGATCCATTTTCCCACACTTAGATCATGTTAATATTTCAGGCTTCAAAAGCTAGACTTCATCTGAAGTTTTAAGGGAATTTTCAAATTATAGATTTTACTCATAAATCTATTATAGCTACACATATTGCCGCACTAGAGGATAAACCTTTTTCATTGGTAACGTCATCTTATAACAGTCTATATATACTCCTGGAATGCTATAACGAGTGAGACAAAACGTAGAAGGTTGCTATAACATAAGATCATCATTAATATAGTTTTTAAGTTATCTGTATCTGAATAAATTGACTTCCTACCAAACTTATAAAAAGTGGTTTGATTTACAACCTCTTAAATAAATACCTAAATTCAGATTACAAATGATAGCGTGTCCATAGTTATCTTTCGATATTAAAAGCTACCCAATCTGTATGTTCTCTAATAGACACAATCTTCCGGGAGTAAACACCTTACAAAAACACTATTATTCATAAAACCCTAACCAATATACCTAATCTTAATATTATTATGTAGACTAATATTTTCTAACCATTTCTTACATTCAATAGGTTCACTATAAACTATTATATTTATAGAATCTATTAAAGCTAATAGCTTAATAATTTCACTCTCTATTCTCGAATATTCATTATTTTTGAATAAGCAAAACATTAAATTCCATTGATTTTAGACATCTTTCTAAATAACTTAATTGTGCTAGTATATTTTCTTCAATTACTAATAAATTGATATTAGTAGCACCTAAATGACTAAAAATCACCTTAAGCTGATTTAAACTACATAATTTTCGACAACTATCTTCTTTATTCAAGGACACAATAACTTTACTTATCAAATCTTGCTTATTTAATATATACGTTTCTTTAGATTGTACAGCTAAAGCCCCTACTTCATTGAGTAATGTTAATTCATCAAAAATCAAATTTACCACAACACTCAATTATTGATGCAGTGGCTAAAACTGAATCTCCGGCGCCAGATACATTTATAGGGTTTACTAAAGACTGTTTCTGATGTATATTTTTTTATAACAATCTATATAAGTAACTCCATTTGCTCCTTCGGTTATTATTCGTCTATTAGTTATATCTTGATGCGAAAATATTTAAACTATATTTATACGTCGAATACTCCTCTTTATTTAAGAATAATACTGTATCTTTATCTATCTTATATCTACTTAAATCTCTAGAGTGAACTATAACGCTTTTTATTATTTTAAAAATACAGTAATTTTGTATCGTATCAATTACATTTTGATTAATACAACCATATAAGTAATCCACCACTACTACTATATCTGGGTTCTTTTGATTCAAATACATATTAAGTAAATCACTATCATACGAACATGATCTAATATTATTATCTAACCGCATAACTTGTTGAGTATCAATATAAATACGCTCTTTTTAAATTAGTTTTATCTAATTTCTGTGATAATAACGTCACACCATTTTTTTATGACATAAATTATCAACTATAGATGCATAGTAATCATTTCCGATAATTCCCAATAAATAGGTTTCATTATAAAAATCTGCTAAATTTGCAGCAACATTACTAGCACCACCTAAATTATATATTGTCTTACTTTTTCAATTATGGGTAATTTAATACCAGTAGATATAGATGACACTTTACCATATGTATATTTGTCTAATAAAATATCCCCAATTACAATAACTTTCTTCTTTTTACATCCTTAATATATTTTAAAGATTTTTGAGATTAATATATTATTCATAAGGCCTAAACCATGTAACCCGATACTATAAAAAAATATAACTATATATTCACATACTATCACGAAAACCTTTCATCCTCATAAAGTTTTTCATTAATTTATATTTTAAGAAATCAATATCACTTCACTAACATACAAATATAAAACATAATCTATAATCATGTGACTCAATCATTATAATCAATAGTGTGTCGCATTGATTTAAATTCCTACATTAACATTTATATTAAGATAGGAGATAAAGGTAAATCATACTACCTCCATCTCCTTATAAATAAATTTATTAAATTCTAATTACAATCATTCAAAAGAATCGTTTTCCTTCTTTAGTTTTAAGTTTTAAATTACAATCCTTATTGATATCATTTCCATTCAACCAATAAATAGCAGAACTACACCAATCAGAAATCATATCTTCTGTAAAAGCCAAAAATATCTGCAGCATCTACAACATAGTCCAAGTATTTATTATATAAATCATTATCGAGTGCTAGTACTACTAACCACCAATAGATCGTTTTTATACGTATGATACTTTGAATTATTATTCTTCTTATTGTAATAACATTTTGTATAGGAGCTATAATCTTCTTCCGGCAAATTATTTATTGTCTTTACAAAAGTATTTTTACCATACTTATACGAAACAAAATCCATTAAATCTTTATATATTTCTAAAGGTGTTTCTCCCAAAACCCTTACTTTATATGATTTTGGTGCTAACTCACTTGATATAACTTTTTACATATTCATTCTTACTTTCATAAACCCATTCTGGTGTAAAAAATTAGGATAAAAATAAAACTCTGGTAATCTATCTTCGTGATATTTATCAATGATATGTTGTAATTCACCAATTCTAACTCTAAAATTAACTAACTTAGTATTTTCCTTTTAATGTATCCATCTACTTATCCTTTTTCCCATATCTAATATATCAACAATAACTTTTCTATTAAACAAACTTATTTATTAAAAGATTTGATACCTTCTGCACTTTTCAAATTAAGAGTAGCTACATTATTAATTTCATTTCCATTTAACCAATACACAACTCTTCACACCAATCATCCATCATATCATCAGTGAAACCTAAAATATCAGCTACATCAGCCACATAATCCAAATACTTTTACATATAAGGTATCATCTAATGCTAAAATTACTAACCACCAAAATATTAAAAATATATTCATAATTTCCAATATTACAGTTACTAAATTGATAAGGCTTGTCTTTTACATCAGTTGGTAACTCCCCTAATTTTTACTATATAAACTACAGGGACTTCCCAATAATTAAATCTTTAATAGATAGAATATCAGTTTTAATATCATCTTTAATTGTCCCAAGACCATATCTTCTCACGGTTTTCTTAGGAGACAATTCCTCTAATATTACTAAAAGCAAATTCATTATTACTTTCATAGCACCAACTTGGAGTAAATATATTTTATATCAAAATAAATACTATCTTTATGTCTATTCTTATTTTTCATAAAATTTAAACCATTCTTGCATCAAACCCTACACGATATCGAAATGATTCTAAACTACTATTTTCTTGAATATTTCCCATCTCATTTTTACTCCGAGTTTATTTTTAACTATTGCTTTCAGTTTATTCGATCTAATGAATAAATCTATTGTACTAACAGGAATAATACTATTTATACTATGCTTTAATTTATGTGTTCTACAATCAGAATCATAAATAAAAATCAATAAAATTCGCTTGAACTACTTTTATGCAACTTTTTCAGCATTAATTTTATTTTACATCTAAATCAAGATTAGCACCTTTATATTCAACCTCAGCTCTTACCCCTTTTTTTAAATGTGCTGGTAATACAACATCTTTAAACTTAATTCCAATATCAAATAATTCCCTTATATTTTCGAGCTCCAACCTGAATACTTGGTTTTGCCAAAAAGCCCAACATATCTAATGTTTTTAATTTCTTTATTAATAGTATAAGTTTGATTTTCATCAGCACATAAATAAATTAATTCAGCCTTCTGAATAACTAATTCATCTAATTCTTGTTGATTAAATACTATATTATCTACTTTAGTTAGTATATTTTCATCAGATGTTAAACGTCTCAATCGATTTAACTTTTTCTTCATTTTTCTGAATCTCATGTACTTCTACATCTAGATTTTCATACTCAATACCAAGAATTTTTGCATAATGTATTAACATAGGATATATCCGTAGTATCAAGTGAGATAATCTGAGATACTATATCATTATAATCACGTGCCTCTAACCATATTTTTAATTTTTCATTATGATAATATCTCAATATAGTTTCAACATCAGCATATTCCTGCAATTCTTCCAAAGTTCTAACTTTTACACCATTAGAAAACTCTAATGGAAATTTTATCTTTTAGCCATAAATATTAATTACCTACTACCAACTAAATAATTTAAAAAGGATTTAACACCACTACAAATTGCACTACCAAGTGATTTAACAGTACTCACAGCACCTTTTACAATTCCTTTTTGCTCCATTATATACTGCCTTTACCAACGACTGACCCAGCAATAGCACCAACAATAGCACCTATAACATTACCAATACCAGGAGCAATAGAGCCCAAAGTTGCACCTAATTCTGCACCAGTCAAAAGCCAAAAATGGCTCGCTACCCCAATGGTAGTGGGCTTCCCTCCCATACCATCAACCGCCTCTATAGGTGTAATATCTCCATTCCTAATTTATATAATACTTTTTGCATTTTCAATAATTATTGCTCCAGCTAAACCTAATGATGCAGCAGAAGTATTCTTAGCTATTGGTAACATACCTTTTCGTGTTGCAACTACAAGTGCTCCTGTTGTCGCAGCTTTTGCGCCTGAATCTGCACCTGTAACAAATGCAGTTTCTATAACTGTATCAGATTTAACATCTTTACCATTCAACAAATCTCCCACAACTTGAATGGGAAGCTCCCAATGCTGCGCCGGTAACACTAGCAAGCATAGTTTGTTTTCCAATATTAGTAATCAGTTGTTTATTTTTGTAATAACTCCAATCCTTCTTTCTTAAAGATTTTCCATCTTGCGCTCTATTTTGCAATGTTTTTGCTTGTCTTTTGCTTAACGCATCAGAAGAAACCCCATCATCTGTTTTAATTTGATCTGATACTGTTTTCTGTTTACTAAGTTTAGACTTAACAACATCAGTTTGATTTTTAGGGACTAATATACGTTGATTATTATAATTTTTATCATTCACCATGCTAGCCGTTGCATTTGCATCTTTGCCAAATTTCACTTGATGTCGCTGTATATTTTTTTGCCCCCAAAACTTATCATCAACAGCTATATCTACAGAGTTTTTACCATATGTTTGTCCTGCGTCTGGTTGCAAAACACGTGCTCTAAAATTAGAATTCTCTAATGATGCATTAGCATTAAATGTATTTACTAACTCTTGTTCAGCTATAAAACCATCTAAATTAGGATTTTGATTAATAGTCCCGGCTTGTGTAGTTACTACATTAATCATATCCTCATTACATCTTGCAAGTGTACTGTCAATATCAGATAAATATTGCGTGAATCTTTCAGCACTAAAAGCTTCTCCACCTTTTAAAATTGTATTATTAAGCCATGCACTTCTACTTACATTATTGGATTTCGCCTTTTTATAATCATCTTGGGCTTTTTCATAACGCTCTAACGATTCTATACTGGACTTTGCAAGTTCATCAGCCTCTTCTTCACTTATTTCAGGCATTTCTGATTTAAAAATAATCCTTTAACCATACTTGATTAGATGCACCTGATTTATTTACAGAGTTATCATAAGAGATAGTTGCCTTTTTAGTAAACCTTCAAATGCTTTCACATTAATAGTATTTGCCATGATTCCTCCATTATTTAGAAAGATTCTTAAATTTCTTTTCTTTTGTACATCTTAATCATGTCATCTATGGATTTACTCATAATAACCTTTAATGAATGTGTATTATCAATAGATTTAATAATATCTTCAGTAGTAACTGCATTACGTTCGGATGTGAAAGCTAATTCTATAGCATCTTTACAACACCTTCAATATCTGCACCACTATATCCATCTGTTTTACTAACAATTTTGTCTAAATCTATATTGGGTAAATCTGTTGGACGTCTTTTTCTAAATGAATTTTGAAAAATTTGTTCACGTTCTATTTGGAAATTCAACAAAAATACTTCATCAAGGCGCCCTTTTGCGTATCAATTCTGCAGGTAGCTTATTTACATCATTTGCAGTCATAATCACAAATACTTGGCTTTTTCTTCTCTTGTAACCATGTTAGAAAGGATCCAAGTAGTCGATTAGTAATATCACCTGTAGATGAACCACCACTAATACCAGAGAAAGCTTTTTCAATTTCATCAATCCACAAAACACACGGAGAGATATCTTCAGCTATCTTTATTGCTTTACGCATATTTTGTTCTGATTCACCGACATACTTCCCCATAATACGCCCCATATCTAACCGTAACAATGGAGTATTAAAAAGTTTAGCAGTCGCTTTAGCACTTAATGACTTACCACAACCTGGAATACCTGCAATTAGAACCCCTTTTGGCATATCTACACCAAAAAGCTTTTAGCTGCATCTATATCTTTATATATCTTTTGCCTTATTTTTGAATCCATTCTTTTAAAACTTCTAAACCACCAATATCATTCATCGTTTCATCTAATGCAATCATCTCAAGAACACCAGACTTCTTTTACAATTTGTTTTTGTTCTAGTACTAACTCAAGATCATTAGAGGTAATTTCACCATCATCTGCATAAGATAATGCTAAAATATTTTTCGATTTCATATTTTGATAGCCCTCTAAATGCGTTAACAAGCTTTCCTTTTTAATATATTATCAACTGGAATATCTTGTTCATTACAAAAACTGTTCAATACATAAAAGCTATCTCATTTGGTTTAACTGCATCTTCATCTATAATGGTTACGAATGGTTTCCAACTCTACAGGTAACTCAATGTTTTCTCCCAGTAAAACTAAAGTACATTCTTCAACTCCGCCTGTAGTAATTAACTGAGCAATGTATTTTTAAAAGACCAATAACTTTTGGATTACTAATATGATGTCTAATATCTTTCAAGATAAGAATAGAGGAATTTAAATCTTCACCACCGGTAGATACCAAGAACTGCAACATTGAATCTAATGTTATATCATTAGCATCTGATTCATTTACTACCATACCAATTTCTGACCATTGAATAACAGTTCTACTATCATCCAAATTTGCCAATGTATTAACAGCATTAGGCTCATCATATGTGTTATACATTAAAATAGGAAATCCAGCATCCATATAACGCGCTAATTTACTTTCAGATGTATTCATTCTCTAATTCCTCCCAGAATATATGAATATCCCCATTTATACCTAGTTCTTCATTTTTTTATTTCATGAATTATCATATCACAAATAATTTAAATTGAATACTAATATATAAAGTGTAAATCTAACATAGTATATTAGTTTAAAATATGTAATTACTAATAAAAATCAATTTTTCAAATATAGAAAGATACAGCAATATATTAAATATATTGCTGTAAATTCTATCATCATACTATTAAAGAATAATAATATTTAACATATTCTATTTTAAGTTGATAAACGCTTTGACTTGTTATATCCCTATTTATTGAGTTCGCATAATACATAACATCACATTCATATGGACTACCAGGCAATATAGCTAATAATTCTTCTACAGGATTTAAGTCGTCTAAATACAAGTACTCCCATTCGTCCTCTAAATCTGTATAGTACTCAAATGAATGTGCGTTACTATACTCAATCTTTTTCGCTTAGGTTTCTATCTAATAAGGTAAATACATTTATATAGATTTGTTTTAATTCATCTGTAAATGTTCCTTTCATATAGAAATCATTAGTCAAGAAGGCTTTCATAGCAAGTAATTCTTCATTCCATTGTAAAAGAGGCACAATTTCAACATCAAAGATGTTAATAATTCTTTGGTCATGTTCTTCTAAAAGCTTCTTCTAGATTTACGTTTTACCTTTTCTTCAGACTTCATCTCTTGAACCACTTTCAGAGGAATAAAAAAATTTTTCATCAATGCAGCGCATTCGGATGCTTCTCGAATTGATTCAATAGAACGTAAGCGTAGTTCTTCGTTTATTACAGCTATAAAAAGTATTTACATCTCCCCATATGTCTATTACCCAATCCTTAAAATGTTCTTTGTCAGCAAAAGGCTTCCTTTAATTCATCTCTATACTTCTTTAATCCTTTTTACAGCCCATTCTGCATGTAATCGATCGTATCGATCACCAAAATCCTCATCTTCTCTTGGAACATCAAATTCTGCTTTTCTCAATTTCTGCTTTAATGTCTTCTACTGTGATGATATTTTCTTTTTAAAGTTTTCATAACTAGTCTCCTATATAACACAACAAACAAAAATAAATATGGTTCTGGATTACCTTTAGTATATCTAACCCTATACGTAATTTTTTTACACAAAAAAAGCCGCCCAACATAAGTTGAGCGGCTTTCACCATTCTATAAAGAATTGTATATAGTTTACATAGTCCCAGTACTACCGATACCACCTGTACGTACGCCTGTTGCATCGTCATCATTGGTGATAAGGTATTTAGAGAAAATGCCTTGCGCAACGCGTTCGCCTTTTTCAAGGGTAACAGGTTCGTTGCCAAAGTTTAGGGAGGGCGATCATGATATGACCTTCATTCTCCTCATTATTATAGTAATCGCTGTCAATAATGCCTGTGCTATTCACAAGAGCTAGTTTACGTTTAATAGCCATGCTAGAACGGATATGGATGGCAAGGTATTCGTCGTATGCCATGAAGGCCTTAAGGCCTGTTGGCACAAGAACTACTTGGTTTTGGTTCTAATGTAACAGCTTCAGCGCATTCAATATCATAGCCTGCGCTTTCTGTGGTTTTACGTGTTGGTAAATTGATATTTTGTTCTTCAAAAGCAGAAACTACTTCAAAGCCACGAATATCCATGTAACACCTCTTATTTCAAACAATCTTTACGGGACAAGTTCACACGGCCTTGTTTATCGATTTCGATAACCTTAACCATAATTTCGTCGCCTACATTTACAACGTCTTCTACATTTTCAACGCGTTCTTTTGCAAGTTTAGAAATATGTACAAGACCTTCTTTACCTGGTAATACTTCTACGAAAGCACCAAATGCCATCAAGCGAGTTACTTTACCAAGGTATACTTCACCTACTTCAACTTCTTTAGTAAGGTTTTCGATGATTTGTTGCGCTTTTGCAGCACCTTCTTGGTCTACAGAAGCGATGAATACAGTACCATCATCTTCGATGTCGATTTTTGCACCTGTTTCGTCAATGATGCTACGGATTACTTTACCGCCAGAACCAATTACGTCACGGATTTTGTCTGGATCAATTTTCATTGTAATGATGCGTGGAGCGTATTGGGACATTTGTTGACGAGGTTCAGCAATGGTATCTAACATAATGCCCATGATGTGCATGCGACCTTTATGAGCTTGTTCCAATGCTTCATGAAGAATTTCACGAGACAAACCAGAAATTTTAATATCCATTTGGATGGCAGTTACACCCTTAGCTGTACCAGCCACCTTGAAGTCCATATCGCCAAGAGCATCTTCCATACCTTGGATATCTGTTAAGATTGTGTAGTGTTCGCCTTGTGTTACAAGACCCATTGCGATACCAGCTACAGGAGCTTTAATAGGTACACCAGCATCCATCAAGGACAATGTGGAACCACATACGGATGCCATGGAGCTAGAGCCATTGGATTCTAATACTTCAGATACGAGACGCAATGCATGTAGAATTCTTCTTCGCTAGGAATGACAGGTACCAATGCGCGTTCAGCTAAAAGCACCATGACCGATTTCACGGCGTCCAGGGCCACGGGAGGAACGAGTTTCCCCTACGGAGAAGGATGGGAAATTATAGTGGTGAATATAGCGTTTTTCTGTTTCTAAACCGATGCCATCAATTGTTTGTTTTTCAGACAATGGCGCTACAGTAGCTACGTTCAATACTTGCGTTTGACCACGTGTAAATAGACCGGAACCATGTGTACGAGGCAATACGCCTGTACGACAAGAGATTGGACGAACTTCATCAAGTTTACGGCCATCTGGACGGATTTTTTCAACAGTGATCATATGACGAACGATTTCCTTCGTCATCGCATCGAATGCTTTATTTACATCAGCTAAGTTATCTGGGTAGATGTCTGCGAAATGTGCTAATACGTCTTCACGTACTTCTGTTTCTTGTGCATCGCGTTGTTGTTTATCTGCACAACGAACTGCTGCGTCAAGTTTATCGTGACCATATGCGCGAACTGCGTCAGCAATTTCAGCAGGTACGTCTTTGCTTTCAAATACGCGTTTTTCCTTGCCTACTTTAGCTTTTACATCTTCTTGGAATGCAACGATTTTCTTAATTTCTTCGTGAGCAGCCATAATAACTTCAAGAATTGTTTCTTCCGGAACCTCTTGAGCGCCACCTTCAACCATGAGGATAGCATCTTTTGTACCAGCTACTACGATATTAAGGTCAGTTTCTTCTAATTGTGCTTTTGTTGGGTTTACAACAAATTCACCATTTACACGCCCCATGCGAACGCCAGCGATTGGGCCAGCCCATGGGATATCGGAAATAGATAATGCTGCAGATGCACCAATCATACCACAGATAGCAGGATCACAATCTTGATCTACGGACATAACTGTAGCTACAACGTGTACTTCGTTACGTACACCTTTATCAAATAGTGGACGAATAGGACGGTCAATCAAACGGCTATTCAAGATGGCAGATTCAGGTGGACGTGCTTCACGTTTGATAAAAGCCACCTGGCAAACGACCAATAGCATACATTTTTCTTCATAATCTACTGTAAGTGGGAAGAAATCGATATCCTTCGCCTCTTTAGGCCTGTAGCGGTAACGAGTACGCGTGTATCGCCATAACCAACCATTACGGCACCGCCAGCTTGTTTTTGCAAGTTCCCCAGTCTCGATACGTGAAGCGTACGACCAGCTAGGTCCATTTGGAATTGTTCCATTCCTATTCCTCCTAAAAATCTTCTTATACGTATACCTTATTATTATATATCATCTGTTAAAAATTAAGCTATTTTTCACTTTATTAAAAGCAACTAGCACTAATAAAAAGGACAGAGTTGCCGCTCTGTCCTTTGTTCGTGTTGCCACAATAGATTATCGGCAGTTGTTTCCCTTTGCCTAAATTCATTATAACACAAGGAAATAAAATAAAAAAAGCCGTCCTATTGGACGGCTAGTTTTATATTTACGAAGACCAAGAGCGTTCGATAAGGGAACGGTAACGTTCGATATCTTTACGACGAAGGTAGTCAAGCATGTTACGGCGTTGACCAACTAATTTCAACAAACCACGACGGGAATGATGGTCTTTTTGTGTTCTTTCAAGTGTTCAGTTAAGTATACGATGCGGCTTGTCAAAATCGCAACTTGTACTTCTGGAGAACCAGTGTCACCTTCATGAGTAGCGTATTCTTTAATTACTGCTAATTTAGACTTCTGTAGTTAACATTAATGTTACCTCCTATAAAATAATAATCCCGATAAGCTTAAGTAACCGTTGGAGATTCGAATACTTCGCTTACGATATGTCTAACGACTTAGTTAAGTATACGAGTATAATCCCATTAGTGTAAGAGGTTTTCATGAAAAGAGGATAATATCCCTCTTTTTAGACTATATTATTTAGGTACTTATTTTGAACCGAGCATCATACGGTCACTTAACGCACCTTCGCCAGCTACTTCAAATTTTTGTAATAAATCAGCAACTGTTAATTTTTTCTTTTCTTCCCCTTTTACATCATAGATGATACGACCAGCGTCCATCATAATGAGACGATTACCAAAGCGCAATGCATCGCGCATGTTATGAGTAATCATAAGGGTGGTTAAGTTATGTTCTGCAACGAGACTTCTCTGTCAATTGCAATACATTTTCTGCAGTCTTAGGGATCAAGAGCAGCCGTATGTTCATCCAACAATAATAAATCAGGACGAAGCATAGTAGCCATAAGCAATGTAATGGATTGGCGTTGCCCCCCAGATAATAGACCCATCCGTGCAGATAGACGTTCTTCAAGACCTAAGCCTAATAGAGCAAGACGTTCTTTAAAGAATGCTTGTTCACTATCTTTTGAAAGCCCATTTAAGGCCCAAGTTTTTACCACGACGCATAGCAAGAATCAAGTTTTCTTCGATTTGCATATTGCCTGCAGTACCAACCATAGGGTCTTGGAATACACGGCCAATGTATTTAGCGCGTTTGTATTCTGGCATTTTTGTTACATCAATATTATTGATGGTAATGCTCCCTTCGTCAACTGGAAATACACCAGCGATGGAGTTTAGCAAGGTACTTTTACCAGCACCATTACCACCGATTACTGTACAAAAGTCCCCTTCTTCTAAAACGAAGATCGATACCTTGTAATGCAGTTTTTCATTAATTGTGCCCTTTAAAGAAGGTTTTTACCATATTTTTACTTCTAACATAGTGTCCTCCTTAACGAGCTAGCCATTTAGCTTTCAAAGTAGGCAAAGAAAGCGCGATGGCAACGAGAATTGCAGTAAATAATTTTAAATCGTTTGGTGGCATACCCATGTAGAGTACAGCTGCGATAACGATACGATATACGATGGAACCGAGTACTACAGCAACGAGGCTACGAACGAAGGATTTTTGTACCGAATACAACCTCACCGATGATTACAGACGCCAAACCGATAACGATAGTACCAATACCCATGCCTACGTCGGCAAAGCCTTGGAATTGACCGATAAGAGCACCGGACATGCCAACAAAACCATTGGAAATCAATAGACCGAGAACTATCATATTGTCTGTGTTCACACCTTGAGCGCGAATCATTTGTGGATTCACACCAGTTGCACGTAATGCTGTACCAATTTTCAGTGCCAAAAGAACCAAAACAATAGTAAGCATACAGCTACTGCTACTAAAAACACCTACGATAGCAGCAGACCACATATTCGGTGTATGTAATAAACTACCAAGAGTAGTATAAATTGTATCCATACGAAGCAAGGACACATTTGCTTTACCCATGATATGAAGGTTTACTGAGTACAACGCAATCATTGTTAAAATACCAGCCAACAATGCCGGAATTTTTAATTTAGTATGAATCCAACCTGTTACAGCACCGGCCAACATACCGCCTACGCCAGCCAGCAAAAATAGAAAAGGATTGGGTTCATACCACTAGTAATTAAAATGGCGGAAATGGCCGCCCCATAGGGAATGTCCTTCCACGGTCAAGTCAGCCACATCAAGAACGCGGAAGGTAATGAATACACCGACCGCTAACAAGGACCACAAAAGGCCTGTTGTTATGGTGCCTACCACTAAATCTAACATCAAAATCTCCTCTTTTATTTCATATCTTTACGAAGTGTATCAGGAATTGTGATTCCTAATTTTTAGCACGTTCTTCGTTGACAGTTAATTTGATCTCTTTTTGCATTTCAATAGCCATGTCGCTAATTTTAGCTTCACCAGAAAGCACTTTAGCTGCCATTAAACCTGTTTGGTAACCTAATTTATAGTAGTCTACAGAATATGTCGCTACGCCACCAGTCATGGTCATGCCTTCATCAGCAGCAAATACTGGAATTTTAGCAGCATCTGTAATTTGTGCTAAGTTAGCCATAGCAGATGCTAATACATTATCTGTTGGTGTATAAATAGCTTGTACATCTTGATTTACAAGATTTGTTGCTGCTTGTTGGATATCGTTTACGTTGGAAACGGTAGCTTCTACAACAGTAATACCTTTGCTAGCTGCGTAAGCTTTCATTTTTCAACTTGAAGTTGGGAGTTGATTTCGGAAGATGTGTAAATTGCACCAATACGTTTTACATTAGGTACTAATGCGATAATAAGATCACCTCTTTTTTTCAACAGGTGTCATATCAGATGTACCAGATACATTGCCACCAGGATGTTCATTGGATTGAACGAGTTTAGCTGTTACGTAATCTGTAATAGCCGTACCCATAATTGGAATATCATGAGATGCGTTTGCCATCGTTTGAGCTGCTGGCGTTGCAATCGCTAGTACTAAATCTTTTTTATCAGATACAAAACGTTGAGCAATACTATTCAAATTAGATTGGTCAGCTTGTGCATTTTGTTGGTCGATTTTAATGTTTTCACCATCTTTAAAAACCTTTTGATGCAAGACCATCTACAAAGCCTTTATTAGCAGCATCAAGAGATGGATGTTCTACCAATTGAATAACACCGATTTTCTTTTGATTGCTAGTAGCGGTATCGGAACCACAACCAGCTACCATTGCCATAACAGTAATTGCACTAAGTGCCACTGCGATACCTTTTTCCAGTTCATGTATAACTCCTTACCAGTTGTTTATTAAATCATAGTCGCTTTGTTCATCAAGTCCTCTGGTAAGGTGATGCCCAATTTTTGTAATTTATCTTTGCTCACAACTAATTTAAATTCTTTTTTTGCATTTCGATTGGCATATCTTCAATTTTAGACTCACCAGTTAAAAATTTTAGCTGCCATCAAACCTGTTTGGTATCCAAGTTTGTAGTAGTCTACGGACAAGGACATAACGGCACCACCTTTTTACATGGTTATCTTCACCACCAAATACAGGAATTTTTGCAGGATCGATGGTGCCACAAGGTTGCTCATGGCAGATGCTACTACATTATCTGTTGGTACATATATGGCATCTACACGTTGAGATACGAGATTTTGAGATGCTTGTTGAATATCATTTACGTTAGAAACAGTAACCTCTTCAACCTTAATGCCTTTTTGTTGCTGCGTAAGCTTTCATTTTCTCTACTTGAATTTGAGAGTTTACTTCACTAGAGCTATAGATTGTACCAATTGTTTTTACATTCGGCATAACTGTAAAAATCAAATCTACTTGTTGCTCTACTGGGTTCATATCGGATGTACCAGATACATTACCACCAGGTTTTGCATTAGATTTAACTAATTTAGCCGCTTCGTAATCTGTAATAGCTGTACCCAAGATTGGAATATCATGAGTTGCATTCGCCATAGATTGAGCTGCAGGCGTTGCAATCGCTAAAATTAAATTTTTACGATCTGATACAAATCGTTGAGCAATACTGTTCAAGTTAGATTGATCAGCTTATGCATTTTGTTGGTCAAAAGGTAATTTTGTCAGCTAAGCCCTTTTCTTTAAGAGCGTCAACAAAACCTTTGTTTGCTGCATCTAGTGCAGGATGTTCAACCAGTTGTACTACGCCAACCTTGTATTCACCATTAGATGTAGTTCCATTTGTGCCACAGCCCGCAAACGCCATCAATGCTGCCGCCGTGAGTGCTAAGGCAATACCTTTTTTCAAGTTCATGGGGATTTCCTTCCTATCTGCAAAGACTATAATACTTCTATTATAAACAAATTTATCCACTACATCAATGTAGCAGAGTAAAGTATTTTACATTTGTCTTTATGTAGAGTACATAAAAAAATAGAATTTATATTATCTATCTAGAGATGCTAACATATCCTCTGTTAGTTCATTTGCCGCCAAAATATAGTCTTTTAAGCGTTCCTTTATCAAGGGCCACCTTCATAACAGGTACTTCAAATGGGTCGAGAATGACACACATTAAAATTTCTCCTGTTACATAATAACCTACCACGGCTTCCCCTTCATCTTCGTCCAACGTTTCCCGTTTTACCGTTACACAATACGGTTTCATCACCTGTGCAGCCGCCTCAGCAACAGCTTCACGGGTTGCAATATATTCTTCTGCTTTTGTTTCAGGAATATCAAAGATATCGACCTTCACAGTCTTAACCTCTGTCGCCTCTCCTTTTGCCGCCTCAATAGCAGCACCTAATTCCGTTTGATTCATCATATACCTCACATAGAATGGACTTTCACCAATGGTGAAAGCCCCATGACACTAGATTGTTTCATCTGCTGCATTCAAGAACGCCACATAACAACGTTTTGCCTCATAAATATCGGCCTTAGATGTAACCTCCCACGGTGCGTGCATGCTCAAAACTGCTACACCACAGTCGATAACATTCATACCATACAACGCCATGATGTACGCAATGGTACCACCACCACCAAGGTCTACCTTACCGAGTTCAGCCGTTTGGTACGTTACATTGTTGGCTCCATTACACGACGGATAAAGCCCATATATTCAGCATTTTGCGTCATTAGGAACCAGCTTTACCACGAGAACCGGTAAATTTATTAAACACAACGCCCATACCTAGGTAAGACGCATTTTTCTTTTTCAAAAGCAGATGCGTAAAGTGGATCATAACCAGCACTTACATCAGAAGATAACATACGAGAATTCTCCAATGTTCTTCGTACATTAACGGAATTTGGTTTTTCCCATTAAGGTTAAAATCTCTGCCACTGCGTTTTCAAAGAAACGAGATTGCATGCCTGTAGCACCGACGGAACCAATTTCCTCTTTATCTACTAATAAACAGCAAGTCGTACGTTTTACCTTATCTACTTCGAGCATAGCCACCAAGGATGTATAAGCACATACGCGGTCATCTTGGCCATATGCAATAATCATAGAGCGGTCAAAAGCCCATATCGCGCGCGTTGCCAGCCGGTACGATTTCAAGCTCTGCAGATAACAAATCGCGTTCTACAAATCCGTACTCTTTTTCTAATAGAGCGTTAATAAATTTAGTAACACCCTCTTTTTCTTCCCCTTTAACAGGTTGGCTGCCGATAAGAAGGTCTAAGTTCACCTTCGATAACCTTAGCTGCATTTTTTTCTGCATTTGTTCTTGCCCTAAGTGAGGCAATAAATCGGTAATGCAGAATACGGGGTCCGTTTCTTTATCACCAATGTTGATATTAATGCGAGTACCATCTGTTTTTACTACTACACCATGAATGGCGAGTGGCATTGCTACCCAATGGTATTTTTTTAATACCACCATAGTAATGTGTATCCCAAAAATACTAAATTGCTATCTTCGTATTGTGGATTTTGTTTTACGTCAATGCGCGGAGAATCGATATGAGCACCGAGAATATTCATACCCAAATCCATATCGTCTGTACCAATATTAAAGAGAGCAATTGATTTATCCATATGCGTATAGTAAATCTTATCGCCAGCCTTAATCGGTGTATTTGATTTAATCAACTCTTTTAAATCTATATAACCAGACTTCTTTTTGCAACGACTACGGATTGAACCACACATTCACGTTCTGTTTTGCCATTATCTAAAAATTGACGATATGAATCGCCTAATGACATTACATCTTGCAATGTTTGTTCATCATAATTATGCCAAGCATATTTACGTTCCATGTTCACATTCCTTTCTATTTAGACCAAAATTACTATGTGTAGTAATCTGGTCTTCTAAGTATTTAATAATTCCTTTCGACGACGCTCGTAATAGAGGGCGTTCTTTTTCTCGGTTAATTTCCGATTTTTTTCTGTATATAGTCTACGAATTTCATCGGTGCTATGACTTAGTACCTTTGTTACATAAAACTTAGTATGTCCCGACTTAATCGTGTATTTTTCCTACTTTTTAATTGTATGGCAAATTCCCCATGTTTTGGACAAATGCCAATGGATAGGTGCTTATCCCCTTGAATGCGTTCCGGCCGTGTCGTTTCTAGACGACCTTGGCAATAAGGGCAGAATGATAATCTCACCCGTCGATCGTGGACAATGCGTTTTTCTCTTGAAAAATTATCATACATAAAGAAGGTCAAACCCGGCGGATATAAAAAAATGGATTTGGCGCCTCTTTTCGTATCGTATCATAATCCAACAATGCCTTCGGCAAATCTAATTTTTAGCATATATGAGCCGTAAATATGGCATCATGCAATGCATTATGGGCTGATAGCTCTTCAGTCGATATTTGTAAATCCTCCATCGCATGGGCTACAGAATACTGTTGCGTCGTACCATATCTGTGAAAGCTATATATCATCTGTGCATCTGCCCAAAGAGTCATAGTCGATACTCTTTAATTTATGGAGAGTAAATTTTCTCGCAATATAAGAATATCGTCAGCTCCCCAAGAAAGTAGCTTATAGTCCTTGCCACACCACTGTTGAAAAATGACTATAGGCCATTCTAAAAAGGGACACCTCGATTTAAATCTTGATTAGTAATCCCCGTAAGAGCCTTTACATGCTTATGCATATGTAATAAATATTTTTGGTTTAACATACATTGTGAAGGAATCCACAATTTCAAGCTTTTCATTGAGCTTAATTGCTCCGATTTGAATGATTTCACCCGTCAACGGCATACGTGTTCGTTTCATAAAGCTAATATCATTGCTATAGGGTTGGTTCCATTCTAAATCAAAAAAATAATATAATCCATAACTTACGATTCCTGCAGTAATGTTTCAGCTGCCTTAATCACTTGTTCTTCGGTAATAACGGAAATACCTTTGTATTTGCCTTCTTTAATGACCTTTTTCATGCTTTTTACCAATTTCATAATGGTCCATCGATTCTAGTACAATCGATTTAGCTTGGTATGGGCCATAGAAAAAAAGTTTGATGGACCATAGAGTGCAACTATCGGTACACCTTGACTAATCGCTTCATGCATAGGCCCAGAGTCATTGGTAATAACAAGATCACACCATTTCATAGCAGCTGCTAAAGAGCCAATTTTAAATGCTCCCGTAGCCACAATCGGAGTAGTCTTCATATGTTCCACCACGGGCTTAACCATCTCTAAATCCATAGGGGCCACCAAAGAACACAGTTTTATAGCCTTTGTCAGCAAAGTAATCAGCTACATCAGCAAAGCGTTCAGCTGGCCAACGTTTTTCAGGTACTGCACTGCCGATATTGAAACCGATAAGCTTATCATGAGGGCATAACGCCTTGGCTTTCATAAAAGCGAGAAACCTCATCATTCCATTCTTTGCAGGTTTCAATATGTAATCCATGGTTAGATACATCGGTAACGCCCAATTGCTCAAGCACGTTTATATACATATCCGCAGCATGGCGAGTTTTTCGGTCAAGCCTTGTATATTGAGTCATGAACAGTCTAAATAAGAAATGACTCATCCCCGTCGTAACCTTACCATTAATCTTCAACGCTAAGTATGATGTGCGTTCATTAGGGATGCAGATTGATAACGATATCAGGTCTACCTTGTTCGTTAATACGACGAGCAATTTCATTGAGACCTTTAATACTATTATGACGCCCCTTTTTATCGACAGTAATCAAATCATCGATATAAGGATTGTATTTCATCACATCCTGTAATTTTTCATCAATTACATAGGTTATATGACTATGAGGTGCTGCTTTGCGCAACACCTCTAGAAATGGCGTCGTTAAGACTACATCACCCTAAATGCATGAGAAAAGGTAACAACAATACGTTTATAATCAAGTTCCATTACAAATCCTTTTCTCAACATTTCAGAATATACATCCCATACAGCATCTACAGGTATTTGAGCCATACAATCTGGATCGTCCACCAACGGCTGTTCAGGTGTAGCCTTAGATGTGGGGGAGATAATAATATGAACGTGACTGCCCCCATATGGGCCAGTTCTATGTGGTGATGTAGTGCCAAATAGTGCTATTAGCGGTTTCTTTAATGCATTCGCAATGTGTAATGGCCCTGTATCGGCACTGATATATATATGACAATGACGAATCAATTCAATAAGTTCTGCCATAGTAGTTTTCCCAACTAAATTGATGAGATTATCATGCTTTACATAATTTTTCAATGAATAGACCTTTTTCATTGTCATCAGGCGCCCCTGCGATGATAACCTTCTTACCACTTTCACAAAGGCGAATACATAGTTCACCAAAAGTTCAACAAAGGCCATTCCTTAACAATCCAGCGAGCACCAGGTACAACAACGACATAATCATCGGTTACACCCAGATCAGCTAAACGTTTTCGAATGACGCTCTCTGCCGCATGGTCATGGGGGCATTGAAATTCAACCCCTCTACATCGCCGCCTAATACGCGCACTGTGTCGAGGTATCGCTCGATAACGTGGTCATATTTATGAGCACCTACGAGGGCTTTATTGACGAATTTACTACCTTCTCGAAGTTCCCAATAGCCATATCGCTCAGGTGCCCCCGATAATAGAGACACAATGGCACTTTTGGCTATACATTGTAAATCTAAGGTCATGTCGAAATGACGACTATGTAAATCCTTGCGAAGGTTCCACAAATAAGAAGGAGATTTTAATTGTTTTTGTCGATTATAATCACTTCATCCACCCAAGGTGTACCCGGTAAAAGGCTAGCAAATTGCTCGTGTATAGCCCAGGTAATTTTTGCGTGCGGTAAATTTTGACGCAATGCATATAAGGTTGGCAATGCGTGAATGACATCACCCTAAGGAACTCATTTTAATGATGAGTATATTGGAATAGTCCTTCATAATAACCCCTTTGTGAATGAAGAATACACACGCCCTGACGTGGTTTTACAATGACAAACAATTATATCTACTCTAGTTCTTTATGATAGTTTTCATAAAAATCTAGCAAATTAGATTCTGTAAAGAGGTATCCCTTTACCCCTGCAGCTCGGCAGCCTCCACATCACGTTGACTATCACCAACGAGAAAACTATGTTCTACATCTACATCAAAATCCTTGATGGCTTGTAAAATCATGCCTGGCTTTGGTTTACGACAGTTACAATCTACGGCATAGCGCTCTACAACGCCATCCTTATGATGTGGACAATAATAAAAGTGTAAGATCGGTGCGCCAGCCTTAAACAATTCATTTCCCATATAATCGTGAAGAATTTGAACATCAGTTTCCTTATAGTAGCCTCGCGCCACCCCACTTTGGTTTGTCACCACTATAAGTTCATAACCAGCGTCATGGGCTAATTTTAATGCTTCTTTTGCACCTTCAACCCATTGTAAATCCGATATTTTATAGAGATAGGAAACATCCTTGTTAATAACCCCATCTCTATCGAGGAACAACACCTTTCTCATACTTTATCCTTTACATATATCAAAAGAATTTTGCACGATCCATTATCAGGAATTAACGCAAATATCCTTCGTTATTATCTAATAATTCACAATATTCTTTAACAGCCTCTGCTAATGGTGTAAACCCTTTATCATAGCCTGCGGCCATCAATTTAGTAGTATCTCTTCTGGTAAAGCTTTGGTATTTACCTACCAACACTTCTGGGAATGGAACGTATTCGATACGACCTTTTCCATTGTAGTCTATAACAGCTTGCATAAATTCATTAAAAGCTATGCATGACCAGTACCACAGTTGAAAGTACCAGAAATTTCAGGGTGTTCCCAGAAATAGAAATTCACATTTACCACGTCTTTTACATAGATGAAGTCACGTGTTTGACCACCATCTTCATAGCCATCAGTACCTTCAAACAAATTGATAACACCTATTTCTTGGTTTTTATAGAACATTTTGGCGTACAAGAGAGGCCATTTTATCCTTATGTGCTTTCATTAGGACCAAATACATTAAAGTAACGTAAGCCTACAACTTGCGCTGTATATTCACCTTCAAATTTACGTACATAACGGTCAAATAAAAAGCTTAGAATATGCATATGGGTTTAATGCCTCTTCTCTTCTGGAGTTTCTACGAAACCATTTGTACCATTACCATACGTAGATGCAGAGGATGCATAAATAAATGGAATGGCTCTATCTTGGCAATAATGGAATAGATTTTTTTAGAACCTTCATAGTTGTTCTTCATCATATATTTGCCGTTATATTCCATTGTGTCCGCACAAGCGCCTTCATGAAAAAAATAACTTCGATTGGACCTACGTTGAAAGTACCATCCGCAATGGCAGCATCAAAGTCATCACAATCAATGTAATCTAAATAATCCAAGTTTTGAAGATTGCGAATTTTACGACCATCTGTCAAATCATCGACGATTAAAATATCATTACGGCCACGCTCATTTAAGGCTTTTTACAATATTACTACCAATAAAACCGGCACCACCAGTTACAATAATCATAGTTTCCCTCCTTAGACATTATAGCTATTTTTTCACGATATCTGATGTAGAATAGCCTTCTTTAAATGAAAGTACCGCTACCTCATCTACAGACTCTCTGCCGACAATCTCTTCTTTTTATAGTCTCCGCCCTTAACGAGAATATTAGGGACGCAAATAGGGCTAATAATTCAGCTGGTGTGTCTTCTTCGAAAAGAACAACCCCATCTACGCATTGTAAAGCACTTAATAAAGCAGCTCTATCATCTTCAGATACAATCGGTCTAGTTTCACCCTTTAAACGACGTACAGACGCATCTGAATTAAGTCCGATGATGAGATGACGACCTGAGTTGAGCTGCCTCTTGAAGATATGTAATATGGCCTCGATGTAAAAATATCGAAACAACCATTAGTAAATACAACAGTTTCATCCATACTTTGCCATTTATCGATTAAGGCCTTCATCTCTTCTTTTGTATATAACGGACTTGATGCCGTTAATTGACGAACAGATCGCCACAAATCAATCAATTCTTGGCGATGAATTGGGTATGTACCAACCTTAGACACAACGATACCAGCTGCACCATTGGCAATATGTAATGCTAAACGCATAGATAAGCCACTAGCCAAGCAAGAAATCATCATAGCTACGACCGTATCGCCGGCACCACTTACATCGAATACATCTTGTTGCGTAGCTGGATTATGCCATGTTCGCCCATCCTTTGCTACAACAGTAATCCCCTTTGCAGAACGGGTACCTATAATATACTGAATATTAAGTTTACCTAATACTTCCTTAGCAGCCTCTATAATAGAAAGCATCCTCATTAGGGTATAACACGACCTAATGATTCGCCTAATTCCTTTACATTTGGCGTAATGCAAGTAGCACCATCATATTTAGACCAATCTGCCCCTTAGGGTCAACAATAGTCTGCACATTATAGGTATGAGCTAATCTAAATACCTCTTGTAATAATGTAGGTGTACACACCCTTGCCATAGTCAGAAATAACAATGCCTTGCAATCCTTGTTGACAAAGCCCGTCCAACCAGGAAATCAATCGTTCCTCTTCATCTGTTGTAATCGGAGTAATCGTCTCAAAATCGAGACGCATCATCTGTTGACGATCACCTAAAAATTCTCATTTTTAGTAATAGTAGAGCGATTGTTATCATAAATAAGACCAGATGTATCAATACCATCAGCAATCAATAATTTATCGAGTACTCTACCACGATCATCAACGCCAGCTACGGCTCCTAAATATACATGACAATCGAGATTAGCCAAGTTGGAGCAACGTTCCCTGCACCACCAAGCACCTCTTTCACAGATGACACGCGATTTACCGGTACTGGAGCCTCTGGAGATATACGACTCACATCACCAAAGACATATCGGTCCACCATCACATCACCAATAACTGCGATTTTTTTAGGTTGGGTAGTGAATTTGTCAGAAATTCATTGACTGTTTTTTTGTAATCATAGGTCGTCCCCTTTCAAGAAATCTGTGATTTCTTCCCTATCTCGATTAATAACCTTCTTCGATAAGCTCGCAGATAATATGACCTACCAAGATATGCATCTCTTGAATTCGTGCAGTCACTGTACTAGGAACGGCAAGTGTAATATCACATAGTTCAGCTAATTTGCCGCCACCTTCGCCTGTAAAAAGCTATTGTATGCATTCCTGTATTACGAGCCATTTGCATGGCTTTCACCACATTTTTAGAGTTACCAGACGTAGAAATGCCGATAAGTACATCACCAGAGCGACCTAAGCCTTCAACTTGACGAGCAAAGATTGAATCAAAATCATAATCATTAGCAACAGCTGTCAAAAATTGATGTATCAGTTGTAAGAGCAATAGACGCAAGAGAACGACGTTCTTTTTAAAACGCCCTACCAACTCCGCTGCAAGATGTTGAGAATCAGCAGCAGACCCACCATTGCCACAAAACATGATTTTATTACCACTATTCAAGGCTACAATACAACGATTTGCTATTTCTTGAATAACATCCATTAATTCCATCGTTTTACTGAATACGTCTAGATGATCGTAAATCGATCAGCAATGATTGGATTTATATCTGTCATTATAAAATCTCCTTTAGTAAGCGATCAGCATTTTTCCAGAACAATTTTTCTGTTTGTTCCTCTGAAAGCCCTGCTTTCCCCTAAAAGCATCGTATAAACGATGCATATCTGAAATGTCTTTAATTTCCGTATTCGGTTTAATGCCATCAAAATCAGTGCCTAAAGCTATGACATCTTCACCGCCTTTATTGATGATATACAATCCATGTTTAACGATATCTTCAATACGACTAATAGATGAAGTGCCAAGGAATGACTGAGCAAAAATTCAGGCCAATAACACCGCCCTTTTCACCGATTAGACGAATCAAGTGATCGGCAAATTGCGTCGATGGGCCGTCACTTCTCGTGCATTAGAATGAGAAGCAATAAAAAGGTACATCAAGAATATCTCCTAATTGTTCTGTTCCGCCATCGTTGAGATGAGAGCAGTCTACAATCATACCTAATTCTTGCATTCGTTCCACAAACTCTATCCCTATTTTTGTCAGTTTCTTATATGGATCTCCTGTATTAGGCTCGCCTAATTCGTTCGGATAGTTCCAGGTCAATGTTATAAGACGAACACCATCCTTATAGGCCTTTTTCAAGTTTGGATAAATCGCCCCCAATAACACCACCCTCTTCTATCGACAGTAGGGGCAGCCAATTTATGATTATCGTAACAAGCCTTAATTTCCTCATAAGAGCGCACATGACTAATATGGTCACTATATTTTTGCATTTGACTATCAAATAAAGTACGCATAGATTCATATCTAGCATAAGAATCTTCTTGTTCTTTTAAGTCCACAAATAATGCAAAAATCTTGTAATCGACTATGGCCCTTAATGAGACGTTGAATATCAATTTTCCACTTATTAGAGAATAAATCACCATCATGTGGATGGTCGATTAATTGCATTATCGTATCACAATGTAAATCAATCATATACTCTTGTTATTTCTTTTACCTTTTTGGCATCTAATTTTTAGTGCTTTCAGTTCAGCCATAAAAGCTGTCAATGTTATCAAATTTGCGATATACAGATGCAAAACGCACATACGCAACTTGGTCGATATCTTTCAATTGTTGTAGTACAAGTTCACCGATACGATACTGTAGAGATTTCTTGATTTACTTCATTGCGAATATCTCGTTCTACATTATTAACAACCTCTTCCATGACGGACATAGGCACTGTTCGTTTATCACAAGAACGCAGCAAACCATTTAACAATTTACCTCTGTCAAATAATTCACGGCGACCATTTTTTTCTTTGCTACCATGAGTGGTACTTCTTCGATGATTTCATAAGTAGTAAAGCGGCGTCCACAATTAATACACTCGCGACGACGGCGGATACTGTTCCCTTCGTCAGTCGTTCTTGAGTCTGTTACCTTCGTGTCTGTATGTTGGCAATAAGGACATCTCATTGGCTAATACTCCTTTTCTAATCAGCTAGTAATCTTGAAAAAGGCACAATACGCCTATTTTCTTATACCTTATATAGTACCATATTTAGTAGAAAAAGTACAAAAAGAACCATATAATGCTACTTAATAGTACTGACTTGTCTAAATCTTTTTCATTTGGTATGCTATTAATAAATGAACGACTTAGTTTAATCCCCCCAAGCCATGGTGGCTGGTTTTTTGGATTATTACTAAGTCGTTCTTTGTTTATATATAGTACCATATTTAGTAGGAAAAGTATAAAAAGAACCCCTTATAAACCTATGAATTACAATCTTTTTAAGAAGATTATAATCAAAAGTGTTATAAGGGGTTCTTTAGTATGCACTTACGTGCTAAATCGTATGAAATTAACGTTTAATAGCATCTTCAATATGTAACAAACAATCGCCAGACTCAATACGGCTGCCTTCACGAACAAAGATTTCTTCAACGATACCAGCGATAGGAGCTGTAATTGTAGTTTCCATCTTCATAGCTTCTGTTACGATTAATGGTTCACCTTTAGATACGGATTGTCCATTCTTAACGAGAATCTTAACAACGGAGCCAGACAATGTAGCACCGATTTCACCTGGGTTAGATTCATCAACTTTACGACGAACGACACCAGTTGTTTTAGCGTGTTTATCATGAACCTTAATAGCACGAGGTTGACCATTAAATTCAAAGAGAACAACACGATTACCATCTTCATCAGGATCGGATACACCATTCATTTTAATGATTAATGTTTTACCTTTTTCAATAGTAACTTGGATTTCTTCACCACGTTTCATGCCAAAGAAGAATGTTGGTGTATCGAGCACAGACACATCACCAAAGTCATTAGTGAATTTAGAGTAATCTTTGAATACTTTAGGATATAAGCAGTATGCACTTACATCTTCATCAGTTGTAGCTGCACCCATATCACTTAATTCATTGCGAACATGTTCAAAGTCAGTTGGTGGCAATACTGCACCAGGACGAACTGTAATTGGACGAATGCCTTTTAAGATGATTCTTTGAAGTTCTTCTGGGAAACCTTGGTATGGTGTGCCAAGACGGCCTTCAAAGAATTCTACTACGGATTGAGGGAAGTCTAATACATCGCCTTTTTCGTAGATATCTTGTTCAGTCAAATTGTTTTGAACCATGTACAATGTCATATCCCCTACTACTTTAGAGGAAGGTGTTACTTTGATAATATCACCAAACATCATATTAACTTGATGGTACATTTTCTTAATATCCGCCCAACGGTCACCAAGGCCTACCATCTTAGCTTGTTGTTGTAAGTTAGAGTATTGGCCACCTGGCATTTCATGTTGGTATACACCAGTGTTAGGATATGCTTCTGCTTTATCTACACCTTTGTAGTAAGGACGAATGCTACCGAAATATTGAGACATTTCTTCCATGTAATCGATGTTCATTTCTGGTTGACGTTCGTGACCAGATAAAGCGTAGTACATGGAATTCATGCTTGGTTGACTTGTACCATTAGCAAATGCAGAGTATGCTAAGTCGATTACGTCTACACCAGCATCTACAGCACGACCATAAGAGTAAATGGTATTGCCAGAACCTTCATGAGAATGTAGATGAATTGGTACTGTAACAGCATCTTTTAATGCAGATACAAGGTTATATGCAGCTTGAGGTTTCAAAAGACCTGCCATATCTTTAATAGCAATGATATTAGCACCTGCATTTTGCAATTCTTTTGCCATCTTCACATAGTAATCAAGATTGTATTTAGGACGGCTGCTATCTAAAATATCGCCAGTGTAGCATAATGCCACTTCTGCTATTTTTATTTTGTGCACGTACTTCATCGATAGCCACATGCATGTTATCAAGGCTGTTCAAGCTATCGAATACACGGAATACATCGATACCATTAACGGCAGCACGTTGAATAAAGTGACGAACCACATTATCAGGGTAGGATGTGTAACCTACTGCATTGGCACCACGAATAAGCATTTGAAGCAATGTATTAGGCACTTCACGACGGAACATGCGTAAACGTTCCCATGGATCTTCATGCAAGAAGCGATAGGATACGTCAAATGTTGCACCGCCCCAACATTCCAAGGAGAACAAGTTAGGTACACCTTTAGCAGCATGACCAGCTACGCGGGCCATATCGATGGTACGTAGACGTGTTGCAAACAAGGATTGATGAGCATCACGCCATGTAGTATCTGTGAAGAATACTTGTTTTTGTTCTGCTAACCATTTGCTGAATCCATCTGGACCTAATTCATCAAATTTTTGTTTTGTACCAGGAGCTGGAGTTACATCTAATGTAGAAGGCATTTGAATTGGTTCAAATTCAGGAAGTGGCTGTGGGCCTGCACCAGAATAACCATTGATTGTTACATCTGCAATGTAACGCAATAATTTAGTACCACGGTCACGATCTGGTTTCAATTCAAATAATTCAGGATGTTCTTCAATGAAATTTACATTATATTGACCACTTTGGAATTCAGGATGTTCCAAAACATTAATCAAGAAATGGATATTTGTTTTTACGCCACGAATACGGAATTCCTTTAAGCAACGAAGCATTTTGCGAATTGTTTCTTCGTTATTAGGACTCAAAATGCAGTTGCTTTTACAAGCAAGGAATCGTAGTAAGGTGTTACAACGGCACCGGAGAAAGCATTACCAGAGTCAAGACGGATACCAAAGCCACCGGAGCTACGGTATGCCAAGATTTTACCAGTGTCTGGCATAAAGTTATTTTTAGGATTTTCTGTAGTGATACGACATTGGATTGCAGTACCTTTTACAAGAATTTGATCTTGTTCAGGAATCCCTACCTCTGGGCTGTAAATTATAGCCTTCAGCGATACGAATTTGAGCGTGAACAATATCAATATCTGTAATCATTTCTGTTACAGTATGTTCTACTTGGATACGAGGGTTTACTTCGATAAAGTAGAAAGCTGCCATCAGCAGTTACCAAGAACTCAACTGTACCAGCATTAACGTATCCAACGTTTTTCATGATTTTAACGGCAGCATCACAAACAGCTTTACGAGTTTCCAAACTCAATGCAAAAAGCTGGTGCCATTTCAACAACCTTTTGGTGACGACGTTGAACGGAACAATCACGTTCATGTAAATGAACCACATTACCATGTTCGTCACCTAAGATTTGTACTTCGATATGTTTTGGTTCAACGATGAGTTTTTCTACATATACATCATCATCACCAAATGCTGCTTTAGCTTCGGATTTAGCACGATCGTATGCATCACGCAAATCTTCTTTGCGATGAACTTCACGCATACCACGACCACCACCGCCATTAACGGCTTTGATCATCAATGGGTATCCATGTGTTTCAGCAAACTCTTCTAATTGAGCATAATCCTTCAACGCCCCATCGGAACCAGGAATCATAGGGATTTCTGCTAATTTAGCTTGAGTACGAGCATTAACTTTATCACCGAACATATTCGAAATGTTCAATATAGGACCAATGAAAAATAATGCCTTCTTCAGCACAACGTTTTGCAAAGCCTTCGTTTTCAGATAAGAAACCATAGCCAGGATGGATGGCATCAATATCATGCTCTTTCGCAATACGGATGATATCTTCAATATCAAGATATGCATCAACAGGTTTCTTTCCTTCCCCTACCAAATACAGCTTCATCAGCTTGGTTGCGGTGCAAGGACAATGTGTCTTCCTTAGAGTAGATAGCTACTGTCTTAATGCCCATTTCGTTACATGCACGAAATACGCGGATTGCAATTTCACCGCGATTGGCCACTAAAACGGATTTAATTTTTCTTCATAGTTGCCTCCCTACCGAGTCCTATCGAATGATAGATTTCTTTTCATTGATTTACATGTATACCATCCATATCGAATTACATGTTTTTCACAAAACACTTATCAATATTTTTGATATATAATTATGTATCAAACATATTTATATTATACAATAATTTTTTTAGATATTAAAGGCTTTAATCATTATAAAAGATACCTTTATTAATCTTTTTATCTCTATATGGAATTTTTCTATTCACAAATTTTTCATATGTGTTTAATAATACAAAAATGAAAGTATCGAAATCACAAAGCTATAATCTATTCATCACCTAAAAAAATGCTGCATTAAACGATTCAATTGTTCTTGATCGCAAGCGCCCATCGTCTCTACAGCAGAATGCATGGCCAACAATGGTAGACCAATATCCATGGTTCTCATCGGTAGCATAGAGGATGAAATTGAACCTACTGTAGAGCCGCCCACAATATCTGAACGATTAACATAAATTTGGTATTTAACATTAGCCTCCTCACAAAGACCCTTAACAATAGCAATTGCCATCGCATCGCCTGCATAAGATTGACTAGCTGCTTGCTTTAACGTAACGCCTCCATTGAGTACAGGGAAATTGGTAATATCATTTTTCTCTGGATAATTTGGATGCAAAACCATGCGCTACATCTGAGGAAATCATAAAAGCCGCTGAGCCACATCCATATCCATGTCATCCCTACTTAGTCCGAGGCTGCGATATACCCGTTCTAATAGATTTGGTAGTAACATTCCTGCCCCCCCTTGTTTCGTGCGGCTACCAACCTCTTCATTATCGAACAATACAGCACAGCGTATGCCTTCTACCTTATTTTTCTTCGCTCTACAATACCGGATAATGCACCAAAACAAGATGTTAAGTTATCTAACCTGCGGGAGACTAATAAAATCAAATTCTGTACCAACTAAAATACCTTCTGTCACAGGATATAGTGTAATTTCATAGGATAAAATTTCCGATGGATCACAATTTACCTCTTCTGCCAAAAATGTATTCCATTCATCCACATCAGATTTTGTTGTATCAGAACCCTGTTGATTCATCATTATTATAGGCAACATTTCTTTTTGTCGATTTAGGGGCTACGCCATCATTTACATTTCGATTCATATGAATTGCCAAATTAGGAATGATAGCAATCGGTCGTTTTTGTGTCTACAAGAACAGATTCTACGTCATAAGATTATCCCTTTTAAAACAACGGTTCCTGCAGCTCCCTAACGGGCGATCAAGCCATGTATTTTGTATTAATCCACCATACATTTCTACATTGAGCTTAGTATAGCCTTTTACATCAGTAATGGGATTAGGTTTTACATGATGGCAGGAAAAATCTGTATGCTGATGCAATGCGTAAGGAATGACGATAGTCCTCCTATGTGAAAAGCAAATAATGTTGTGCCATACACATTTTACAACATAATTACCAGTTGTTAAGCTCACGGTTCCTCTAAAGACAACTCAGTAAAACCTGCATCTACTAATAATTGTAAACTAGTATCTACCGTATGGTATGGGGACGTACATCCCATTAATGTATTTAATTAATTGTAGATTATCAAATTTCATATGACCTCCTACACAATTATTTAATGGTCTACCTTTTTATTAAAAATTAGTAATCTATTGCTATTAGTATCACAAAAACGCCAGTCCCATAAGGAACGGCGTTATGTATACATAAATGTATTAATCTATTATCTTGTGGCTTACCACATACCGATAACTTTCATCCACAAGGAACCGATGCCCATGAAGATGATTAAGTTGATTACGGATGCGAAGAAACCAATTTTTCCACCATGTGTTTTTGCGGAACACTAACTAGTATTAAAAATTACTGGGGATGGACCTGCTGCATAGTGAGTTAAGGACATACACAAGTTAGATGTGAATGCAATCATGAGCAATGTCAACATTGGTGGTGCACCTGCAGAAATAGCGATTGCAGAGAATGCTACGAACATTGCAGAAATATGTGCTGTTAAGGATGCGAATACATAGTGTGCATACGTATTTACAAGAACCGCTATAACAAAGGCAATCACCCAAGAACCTTCAGGGATAACGCTACCCACTTGAACTGTGGCCCATTTAATGATGCCCAATTTGGAAAGAAAACCGGCAAAGCCCATCAATGTACCCATCCAAACTAATGTATCCCAAGCACCTTTTTCACTTTTAACATCGTCCCAAATAAGAACGCCTGTAGCAAGCAAAATAGAAATGCCCAAGAATGCAACAGTTGTTGCATCAAGTTTAGTGAATTGAGAAGTAGCCCACAATACTAGAGCTAAAATAAATACGCCAAGCATCACCCACTCTTGGAAAGACATCTTACCAAGGCCTTTTAACTCTTCTTTAATCATTTGTTGAGCTCTACGAGAATCTTTGATTTCCGGTGGGTATACTTTGTAAATGAAGTACGGCATAATGATTAACGCAATAATGCCAGGAACGATGGCAGCCATAGCCCAATCACCCCAAGTGATACCAATACTAAAGGATTGAAGTGCTAATGCAGCAACCAAGGTATTACCAGCCATGGATGTTTGGAACATGGCAGACGTAATCGTATTAACCTGATAAATGGATTTGCATCAGAAGGAACCAATTTTACGAGGGCCATCATGTGGTTCAGAGCCGAACGCTTTTGCCAAACTTGTCGTAATTGGCATGATAACACCGCCCACACGAGCTGTATTAGATGGTGTGGCAGGCACAAAACAAATCAGTTAAAGCTAAAAGCATAAGATAGGCGCAAAAGAACTGCTACCAAATGCAGCAATCAAGTTATAAGCAATGCGTTTGCAAAACCAGTCTTAATAAAAACCACGAGAGAATAAGAAGGCCCAACAATTAACCAAATAGCAGAATTCGCAAAGCCGAAATAGACTACCAATTTTCAAGGTACCTGTCAACGCTGCTACAGTAATAACAACAATAGATACGCCACCAATCGGTAATGGCTGAGTAATAAAGCCTACGATAGTCGCCACAAAGATGGCAAATAAATGCCAGGACTGAGGTGTTAACCCCTCCGGAGTTGGAATAAACCAAAGACCTAAACCAAAGGCCGCTGGAATAATCCAGTTTTAAAAACTTTTTCATACACAAATCTCCTACATAGGAAAAACTAAAATATATTTATATCCTCTTATCATAAATATAATATATTTCAAGATAAAAAGATGTGAGAAAAAGCTGTGCATCACATGGTATGCACAGCTTTTCATCATATAAATCCTATTCAGGTAAAGATACGTTCTCTAAATTTGTTTTTCGATAGACTCAATATCACCTTGGTCGCAAAGATTTGCAATAGTTGGATCAATTGGTAAACGGTTCAACAATAATAGACCGTATTTTTGAAGGATTTCTTCAATGTGGCTTTCACCAAAGATTTGGTAATCCTTACCGTTATCTGGGCAATGGAAGTAAGAGTGGTTTTCCACCACACCAATAATAGGCACTTGCATTAAATCAGCCATTTTAACTCGCTTTTTCAACAATCATGGATACCAAGTCTTGAGGAGATGTAACGATGATGATACCATCCAATTTCAAGGATTGGTATACAGTAATCGCTACGTCACCTGTTCTGGCGGCATATCAACAAATAAATAATCAATGTCTTTCCAAATTACATCTGTATAGAATTGTTTTACAACATTGCCTAGAATAGGACCACGCCATAAAACAGGATCTCTATCGTTTTCCAAAAGGAGGTTAACAGACATAACGTCGATACCGCCTTTAGATTTTTTACAGGATACATGCCAATTTCGTCAGCATATGCTTTTTCCTTGATGCCGAACATCTTAGGAATGGAAGGACCGGTAATATCCGCATCGAGAATACCTACTTTGTAACCTTTTGCGCGCCATTGTAATGGCCATCAAGCTCGTAACGGAGGATTTACCACGCCACCTTTACCGGATACTACGCCGATTACATGTTTAACAGAACTAAGCTCGTGTAATGGAGCTGTAAGATCTTGAGGTTGTTGAGAAGCGCCGCCACCGCAACCAGAGGGATTGAGATGGGCATCCGCCACAATCACTGCTGCTACCGCAACCCATAGTAAACACCTACTTTCTTTGAGGACTTGCCTCAACAATATATAGTTTTAAAATTATTTTCTCTGTAAATATCGATGCGTGGTGAAAGCTATCTATAGAGGCTAACATACCAAATATTTACAGCCCTATTGTATCATGGTATTTCAATATTTTTCAATATACATATATGCTTTATCATGAATTATTCACCACAATATTCTTTTGTAAGAGCACAAAGGATTTCCATGCCCTTTTCAATTTCTGGTATTGTTGGCACAGTATAACTTAAGCGAAATGCATGTCCATTCTCTACCCCATCCGAAGCGAATGCACCGCATTTGATAATGCCCACATTTTTATTCATGCACGTCTCAAAAAACTCATCGCAATCAACAGTATCTGGCATCGTCATCCACGCAAACATACCACCGGTTGGTTCTGTTAAATGAACCTTAGAACTCCCCTTCTCCTTAAATACGCGCATCATAGCATCACATTTAGATTTATAAACTTTACGTACATTTTCTAAATGTGCGTCATAATCGATTTGATCAGTACATGGGCCACTACCTTTGTGTAACTAACGGCATTTGTCCGGCTGTATTATTCTTCAAAGCTTGGATTGTGCTAATTACATCCTCAGGTCCCAACAAGAAACCTACACGCAAGCCTGCTGATAATGTTTTAGAATAGGAGCCTGCATAGAGAACACGATTTTCCGTATCAAAGGATTTAAAGCTAGACACATGTTCACCAGCAAAACGGATTTCACCATATGGATCGATCTTCATAGATAAATAAATCATATTTAGATGCAATGGTAGATTTCTTTACGACGCTCTAGAGGCATTGTAATACCTGTTGGATTTTGGAAGTTAGGAATTAAATAAATATATCTCCCTTTTCCAGATTGAGCCGCTTTTTCTAGTTCACTAGGAATCATACCAAATTCATCGGTTTTAATACCTACAGCTTTTTGGCCCTATGTTGCGTACGGAATTGATAGCACTTGTAAAAGTATAATCATCCATGTACACTTCATCGCCTGGTTCACATACGGTAATCGGTACTAAGCCCTAATTGGCCCTGCACCATTTGGAAATAATTAAGCCCTGTCCTTTTTAAGTTCATGTGATGAACCTTGAGATAAACAGTCTAGCGTCAATTCTGATAGACGTGCATCCCTTGCATAGGACCATATTGATAAAGCCCCATCGGATTTTCGTGAATGATAAAATCGAAGGCATCTTCGATAACCTTCACAGGAATTGCTCCAGGTGCAGGATTACCAATACCATCAATAAAGCCTGGTACGCCTACACCACGTTCAAATACTTCTCGAATAAAAATTAGGGCCTTTAAGGTTACCCGTTCAGGAAGTGAAAAACTCATAGTATCGCCTCTTTATTTGATTAATTACATAAGATTACAAATTTATGCTACGCATTAGGATCGTGTTCTTGTTCAGCATACGTTTATCCATATAACGCTTGTACACCTTCCACAAGATGAAATATACAGTGCCGTGCTACAACAACAATGATGCCAAGACGACCCATATTCTCTTGAAAATTGACAATATCTGTTCCTATGGCAACCTCAAGAGCTGTTGATGGGAATTTACCAATTAAATTTGCCAAAATATAGTCTCGAGGCTTAATCTTACTGATAGCCCCTAGCGCAGTGATGACACCAGATGGAAAGGTATGATCAGCAAATCAACATGACCACAAAACCATTATTACCGGAGAAATCATCTACTTTCATCAATGTACTGCTCTTAGAAATGAGCTTATCAGCCGCATCTCGTAAGAAATAACGCATAATGTAAAAGCGATAACTACACCAATTGTTTCAGCTAGCCAAGAAATAATGATACCTGGCCACATACCAAATACCAATCCATTAGCTGTTGAAATAAAAATTGAAGGCAAAAAACCTACGGCATTGACAAAAATATCTAGGGACCATACTTACACTATGGCCATTGGGCCAAAAGCTTGAATATATTCTGCTATTTCCTCATAGAACCACTATTAGCTAAATGCCACATGGTGGGATGAAAATGTTGGATCCACAATATTAATGACAATTAATAAGACTATAAAACCAATACCTGCTATCAATTGTCCCAACCTTCACCAGAAGGTTTTTAATTTTCTTGTACTCATATATACCTCGTTTTATAAAAACTAGTTATATTATATCACGGATTCTATAGAGTAGTTATAACTATGCCATTAGCACCTAAAAATTATATAAATCTGATAGCATAAAATTATTTAAAGATGTATAATGTCATTATAACGAGAATATTCTTAATGAAAGAAGGTATATTATGATATCAGCAGGTCAAACAGCTACGTCAACGGTTTACACGTAACAGAATCTAATATTCAAAATCAATGAAATCCGGTTCTTTAGAGGTCTTTGCTACACCAGCTATGTGTGCACTTATGGAAGAAGCGAGCGCAAGCAGCAGTACAACCACATTTAGAAGAAGGTGAAGGTACAGTAGGCATCTCCTATCCATTAGCCGATGTCCATCCCCTATGGGCTCTACAATTACAGCTAAAGCTACAGTGACAGCTGTGGAAAGGCGTAAAAATCACCTTTAATATTGGAGCATCCGACGGTGTTGGTATCATTGGTAAAAGGCACACATGAACGTTTTTGTTATTAACAATGAAAAATTTATGGCAAAAAGTAGAGTACAAGAAAAAGCATCAAACTAGACTTGAACTACTTATTGCACTTAGTACTAATTATTAAACTTAAAACGACTTACTAAAACTGAGGTCTTAAACCAAAACCTCCCACGCTCATACGATCGTGGAGGTTTTATCTCTATGCTCTATATCACCTAGATAATTAGCAATCGTAACTACCCAACCTTCAGGGCTCCGATTTCGCCATGTTGGATACCGAGC
>BNJV01001429.1_pt1 | contig 128020 bp, 153 predicted proteins | sample 8540591 | NCBI WGS metagenome assembly BNJV01 (sample SAMD00202457, study PRJDB9452) | human saliva metagenome | host: Homo sapiens | reverse complement strand
GAAGACTGATAACCCGGTACAACCATCTTGACGCATCTTTTTTTGCCCGCACTTCGGCGGAAAAATCCTCCACAGAGCACCACTCTGCGTCCGGTTTTCCACCTCGTTCGGACGAAAAAAATCTGCGCCAATCTGGCAGACCTCATTTTATCAGTGATTCCTTAATAGGAAAATGAGTTATGTATTGTGTTATAATTTTCTTATATTTTGGGTGGTCGGACGAGAAGATTTCTGCCGACAAAGATCTGTGATGTAACGTCTTTCGAAACAGATGGATGGTTTCGATGGCGTTGCTCTGGGAGGAAGTATGTCCGAGTCTGTCATAAAGCAAAAAGGAGAATCCGCTTGCTGTCGCACCCATAGGCGGGCTGATTCGCAGGTTCGCCCCTGCCCGCCATCGTCAGTATGCTCGTCAATACGATTTACAACATCACGGATCAGATCTTCATCGGGCATACGGTCGGCATCCTAGGAAACGCCGCGACGAATACCGCCTTTCCCATCGTGATTCTCTCCACGGGACTGGCGCAGCTCGTGGGCATCGGGACGGCGGCAAATTTCAACCTCTATGGGGGGCAAAGGCATGGGACGCTGCACGCAGCTACGTCGGCACGGGGCTCATCATGTCCGCCGCACTCGGTATCGTTCTCGGCTGTCTTATTTTCATCTTTCAGATGCCTGTGCTCCTGCTCTGCGGAGCGACGGAGAACGTTCTGCCGTATGCACAGCGTTACCTCGGAATTACGGCATGCGGACTGCCGTTTCTCCTCTTTTTCACGGCGAACAGCATGCTCATCCGCGCGGATGGCGCGCCGTCCTATGCGATGCGGTGTATGGTCAGCGGTGCCGTTCTGAACATTTTGCTGGATGCTCTCTTCATGCTCGGATTCGGCTGGGGAATGGAGGGGGCGGCGCTCGCTACCGTCATGGCACAGATCGTCTCATTCCTCGTATGTATTCGTTATTTCTCCCGCTTTCAGGCATTTCCGATCGTGCGCACCATGCTGCGGGTGCGGGGGCGTGAGACGATCCATATCGTCAAACTGGGCTTATCGAATTTTTTGAATCAGATCATCATGATGACCGTCGGCATTACGCTCAACAATATCCTCACGCACTACGGTGCGGCGAGTGTCTACGGTGCGGATATTCCGCTCGCTGTGGCGGGGATCGTCACGAAGCTCAACAGTGTGCTGATCGCCTTTACCGTCGGCCTTGCGCAGGGGTGTCAGCCGATCTTCAGCTTTAATATGGGGGCGGGGAACTACGGCCGCATCAAGGAGACCTATCGCAAGGGGCTTGTTTTTGCGCTGCTTTTAAGCATGGCAATCTTTCTTGTCTTTCAGCTCTTTCCACGCCAAATCACCGCCATCTTCGGCGGCGGGTCGGAGCTCTATTTTGACTTTGCCGAAAAATATCTGCGCATCTATCTGATGATGGTCTGCATCAGCGGCGTCCAGCCGCTCACCGTCAACTACTTCACGGCGATCGGCAGCGTGCGAACGGGGCTCATGCTCTCCCTCTCGCGGCAGGGACTCTTCCTCCTGCCGCTGCTCGTCCTCCTGCCGCACATCTTTGGGCTGGACGGCGCGCTGTACGCGGGACCCATCGCCGAGATTCTCGCCTTCATCCTCGCTATGTCAACGATGTACCGGCACTGGCAGCAGCTGACACGCATGGAGCGGGGGGAATCATGAAGATGCGAGACCTGTTCAGTAGTAGTAGCTGCCCTGTAAGCGATAGCTCCAGCCAAGGGACTTCATACAGAATTCGAATAGTTGGTTTCGTGGAATGACCACCGTGGTGTTATTGCCTCTCATATTACTGGTGACGTATCGCCACATATCCGTTTTATATTTACTGAACGTCCAGTCGACGACCGACAAAAGCTCTCCATCTCGTACTTCTTTGACGGATACCTTGAAGAATTTTCCTGTGCCTGATGTACCGGTTTTCAGGGTATCGTCCATCACGTAGATATCGACATCCTCGTAGTTCCAATGTTCCACCCAGACATCTTGTGCCTCGCAGCTGTTTGTTGGCATGGAAATCGCGGCAGCTGTGACCAGCATCATGAACAAAATAAGCTTTTTCATTTTTCATTCCTCCATTTACGGCATCCATAGGGAGTGCTCCGTCAGAGAATAATGAGAATATAAAATCTCTATGAGAGAAGTATATCATAGAACGTTCAGCATTCGCAAGAAATGATGCCCTATGCGATTTTTCCATTCTTTTGGAACAATATATTTTCCATTGCTTTTTTTGTCATGACCTCGTATAATGATAGAAAAGAAAGTAAGTGCTGATGCACTCTTCTCTATATTGCCTTTTAAGAGGTCCTGTGAGGCCTTAAGGGAGTTTTCAATGAAATATTCGACGCGGTCATTCGAGTTTATTTTGGATGCAAAGCTTTCTTATGCCTTTCTTTCGGCGTGAGAAGGCTTTTTTGTTGAAAGGGGATGCACATGGGACAGGAGTTATCGCTCAAAGGACGGGATGTGCTCGGTCTGGAGGATTTTTCCGCCGAGGAGATCCGTCTGGTTCTCAGTACGGCGCGCGAGATGAAGAATATCGTCGGGCGTGACATCAAGAAGGTGCCCGCACTGCGCGGCAAGGCGATTGTGACGCTTTTTTACGAGCCGAGCACGCGGACGCGGACGTCATTTGAACTGGCGGGAAAGTATCTGGGCGCCGATGTGGTGAACATCACGGCGAGCGCATCGAGCATCGTGAAGGGGGAGAGCCTGCGCGACACGCTTTATACGATCGAGGCGATGGGCGTGGATGCCATTGTCATGCGGCATAAAGCTGAGGGGGCGGCTGCCTATGCTGCCAAGGCGGTCTCTCCCGTCATCATCAATGCGGGGGACGGCGCGCATGCGCATCCCTCGCAGGGCCTGCTTAACCTCTATACGATTGAGGAAAACAAGGGGAAACTCGCGGGGCTGAAGGTCGCCATTCTCGGTGACGTTCTCCACAGCCGCGTGGCGCGATCTGACATTCAGGGCATGCGAAAGATGGGGATGGATGTCCATATCGCGGGACCGCGCACCCTCCTGCCGCGCTTTCTGTGTGAGGAGGAGGGCGTTACGATCCATGACCGCGTGGAGGATGCTCTTGAGGGGGCTGACGTAGTAGAGGTGCTGCGCATACAGCTCGAGCGCATGAAGGGCGGGCTGTTCCCGTCGACGCGTGAGTACGCGCGCATCTACGGGCTCAGTGAGGAGCGGCTCGCACTGGCGAAGGAGGATGCTCTCGTGCTGCATCCCGGTCCAATGAATAAGGGCTGGGAGATATCCGAGTCCGTCGCCTACGGCGTGCAGTCGCGGATCCAGGAGGAGGTCAAAAACGGGGTCGCCGTGCGGATGGCGCTCTTTACACTGGTACTGATGGGAGGGAAGGCCTGAATGCGTGCGTTGCTGCTGAAAGGGGGACGGGTGATTGATCCCGCCTCCAAACGAAATGAAGTTGCCGATGTCCTCGTTGAGGACGGTGTGATTCGCGCCGTTGGCGCAAATCTTGCCGCTGACGGCGCAGAGATTTACGATGCTGCGGGAAAGGTCGTTGTGCCCGGTCTGATCGATATGCACACGCATTTTCGCGAGCCCGGTCAGGAGGCAAAGGAGGATTTTGCCTCTGGTTCGCGCGCCGCAGCGGCAGGAGGATATACGACGATTGCGACGATGCCGAACACGCGCCCTGTCGTCGATACGGCGGCACTGGTGACGAGTTTGCAAAAACGCGCCGAAGAGGTGGCGGTCATGCACATCCGCATCATCGGTGCCGTGACGAAGAACCAGGAGGGCAAGGAGCTGGCAGAGCTCGGCGATATGGTTGAGGCAGGGGCGGTCGCCTTCTCAGACGATGGTCATTTTGACTCGTCGGCAAAAGTTCTCCTCAGTGCATACGACTATCTTGCGCCGTTTGATAAGGCGATCATCAATCATGAGGAAGATACCTCTCTCGTAGAGGAGGGGGGCAATGAATGAGGGGCATCGCAGTGCGATGCTCGGCATCAAGGGACGCCCGATTGTCGCCGAGGATATTGCCGTCGCGCGCGATATCATGCTCGCCGAGTACGCGGGTGCGCATGTTCACGTCGCCCATATCAGCTCGGCGCGTGCCGTCCAGCTGGTACGCGAGGCGAAGGCGCGCGGTGTGCACGTGACGACAGAGGTCACACCGCATCATCTCACGATGACGGAGGACTGCGTCGATCCAACGGACAGCTCGACAAAGGTCAACCCGCCTCTGCGAACGGAAAAAGATACAGCGGCAATGCTGGCAGGACTGCTCGACGGAACGATTGATATGGTCGTAACGGATCACTCACCGCACGCACGCGAGGAGAAAGATCGCGAGTACATCTATGCGCCGAGCGGCTTCCCGGGGCTTGAGACGGCACTCGGCGTGCTCATGACGGAGCTGGTTCACACAGGGAAGCTCCCGCTTGAGACGCTGATCGAGCGTATGACCTATGCGCCTGCGCGCATCTTTCATCTCGATGCAGGGACGCTGCGCGAGGGGGGCGCCGGCGGATGTGACGGTCATTGATCCGGATTGTGTCTGGACGGTGGACGAGAAAAAGTTCTACACGCGGGGAAGTCACTCACCGTTTGTCGGACGGGAACTTCGAGGAAAGGCTGTGCTGACGGTCGTAGACGGGAATATTGTGATGAAGGACGGAGTCATAACAATATGAGAGGAAAACTGATTTTGGAGGACGGTTCGTCCTATACGGGAGAGCTGCTGGACGGCAGCGCAAAGACGGTGGGGGAGGTTGTCTTTACGACGACCATGACAGGTATCAGGAAAGTCTGACCGACCCGTCGTTCTGCGGACAGATTCTCACGATGACCTACCCGCTGATTGGGAACTATGGTACGGCAGAGAAATTTATGCAGTCCCGCCGCCCCTTTGTGCGCGGCTTTGTCATCGGTGAGCTCTGCGATGCGCCGAATAATTGGCAGTCCGAGAAGAGCTTGATTGATTTTCTTACGCAGAACAAGGTCCCGTGTCTTTATAACGTAGACACGCGAGCGGTGACACGCCATATCCGCGCCGCCGGCTCGATGAAGGGCGTGATCGTCCCTGACGACACGGAGCCTGATGAGATCGCTGCACTGCAGGCGGAGGAGTTGCCGCGCGATCTCGTGGCAATGGTTACAACGCCCGAAGTCTATGTCATGGAGACGGATCAGGAGGACGCGCCGCATATTGCCGCACTGGACTTCGGCGTCAAGCGCAGCATTTTGGAGAATATCAATCGCCTTGGTGCGAAGATCACGGTGCTGCCTGCGTACACGAGTGCCGAGGAGGTGCTCGCGCTGAATCCCGACGGCATCTTTCTGTCCAACGGGCCGGGAGACCCGCAGGATGTGCCTGAGATTGTCGCGGAGATTCAGAAGATGGCGGGAAAGAAGCCGATCTTTGGCATCTGCCTCGGGCACCAGCTGCTCGCGCTCGCCTTTGGGGCAAAGACCTATAAGATGAAGTTCGGACATCGCGGCGGTAATCAGCCCGTCAAGAATCTGCGGATGAACCGCGTGCATATCTCGGCGCAGAATCACGGCTATGCGGTTGATCCCGCCTCGCTCGAGGGGACACCGCTCGTCATTACGCATACGAACGTCAACGATGATACGGTTGAGGGGCTGCGGCATACGTCGCTGCCGATCTTCTCGGTGCAGTACCATCCCGAGGCTGCGCCGGGCCCCGACGACAATATGTATCTCTTTGATGAGTTCTGGGCACTGATGAAGGGGGAGTGAGAGGATGCCGCGTAAGGAAAATCTCAATAAAGTCATGGTGATCGGCTCTGGCCCCATCATCATCGGACAGGCCGCAGAGTTTGACTATGCCGGCTCGCAGGCCTGCCGTGCATTGAAGGAAGACGGGCTGGAGGTCGTCCTCGTCAACAGCAACCCTGCCACCATCATGACAGACACCAATATCGCCGACCGTGTTTACATCGAGCCGCTGACGGTGGAATTCCTGACGGAGATTATTGCCAAGGAGAAGCCGGGTGGCCTTCTCGCCACGCTCGGCGGACAGGCGGGACTGAACCTTGCCGTTCAGCTTGCAGAGAAGGGGATCCTGGCGGAGTACGGTGTGGAGCTCCTCGGTACGTCTCTCGATGCCATCGAGAAGGCGGAGGATCGCGAGCGCTTTAAGGAGACGATGGAGAAGCTGGGTGAGCCGATCCCGGAGAGCCTGATTGTCGAGGATGTCCACGCTGCTGTGGACTTTGCCAACACGATCGGCTACCCTGTCATCGTCCGCCCTGCCTATACCATGGGGGGTACGGGCGGCGGCATTGCGGAGAACGAGGAAGAGCTCGTTGCCATCGTTATCAAGGGCCTGAACTACTCCATGATCGGGCAGGTGCTCATCGAGCGCAGTGTCGCGGGATGGAAGGAGATCGAGTTCGAGGTCATTCGTGACGGAAACGATAACTGCATTACCGTCTGCAGTATGGAGAACTTGACCCTGTTGGTGTCCATACGGGAGACAGTATCGTTGTTGCGCCCGCACAGACACTGACCGATCACGAGTATCAGATGCTGCGCAGCGCAAGTTTGCGGATCATCCGCGAGCTCGGTATTGAGGGCGGCTGCAACGCGCAGTACGCGCTCGATACAAAGAGCGATCAGTACTACGTTATCGAGGTGAATCCGCGCGTCAGCCGTTCCTCGGCGCTCGCGTCGAAGGCAACGGGCTACCCGATTGCCAAGGTGTCGTCGAAGATCGCCATCGGCTATACACTGGATGAGATCGTCAACTCGGTCACGAAGAAGACAAAGGCCTGCTTTGAGCCTGCCATTGACTACTGCGTGGTGAAGTTCCCGCGCTGGCCGTTCGACAAGTTCGTCTACGCGGACCATACGCTCGGCACGCAGATGAAGGCGACGGGCGAGGTCATGTCCATTGACCGCAGTTTTGAGGGGGCCATTCTCAAGGCAGCACGTTCCCTCGAGATCGGCGTGAACCGTCTCTATCTGGAACGCTTTGCCGACTGGGATGATGAACGTCTGGAAAAGCAGCTTGCCCTCATCAACGATGAGCGCATCTTCGTCATGGCGGAGGTGCTGCGCCGTGGCAAGCTGTCCGTGGACGACATCTCGCGTATCACAAAGGTGGACAAGTGGTTCATCCATAAGCTGAAGCATATCGCCGATGTTGAGCGTCAGCTTGCGGAGGAGCCGCTCACACCGGAGCTTCTCGCCGCTGCAAAGTGGGTCGGTCTCGCCGATGTTTCTATCGCCGAGATCACGCAGAAGACGCGCGATGAGATCCGCACGATGCGCCGCAGCAACAATATTTTGCCGTGCTATAAGATGGTGGATACCTGTGCCGCTGAGTTCGAGGCGATGACGCCGTACTACTATTCCACCTTCCGCGGGACGGAGGACGAGGTCGCTGTATCGAACAAGAAAAAAGTGATTGTGCTCGGCTCGGGGCCGATCCGCATCGGTCAGGGCGTGGAGTTTGACTATTGCTCGGTGCATTCTGTATGGGCGCTGCGCGAAATGGGCATCGAAGCCATCATCATCAACAACAATCCGGAGACGGTCAGTACGGACTTTGACATCTCCGACCGTCTCTATTTTGAGCCGTTGACGGTGGAAGATGTGCTGAACATCGCCGACAAGGAGAAGCCTGACGGCATCATTGTCCAGTTCGGCGGACAGACGGCCATCAACCTTGCAGCGGAGCTGGAGCGCGCCGGGCTGCACGTCTATGGTACGTCTGTTGACGATATTGACCGCTCCGAGGATCGTGAGCGGTTCGATGAGGTGCTGACAGAGACAGAGATCTCACGCCCTGAGGGCATCAGCGTGACGAATCTCGATGACGCTGTCACGGGTGCGGCGCGCATCGGCTATCCCGTCATGGTACGCCCCTCCTATGTGCTCGGCGGCCGTGCGATGGAGATCGTCTACAATGAGGAAGAACTGCGCGACTATATGAGCCGTGCCGTCAAGGTGACGCCGGATCATCCCGTGCTCGTGGATCGCTATATGCAGGGGACCGAGGTCGAGGTCGATGCGATCTCCGACGGTGTGGATGTCGTGATTCCGGGCATCATGGAGCACATCGAGCGTGCCGGCGTTCACTCGGGCGACAGTATCGCGGTCTATCCGCCGCAGACGCTGTCTGCGCGCGTGGTCTACACGATCATCGACTATACGAAGCGCCTTGCCGTCGCCCTACATGTCAAAGGGCTGCTCAACATCCAATTCGTCGTGGCGCATGACGAGGTGTTCATCATCGAGGTGAATCCGCGTTCGAGCCGTACCGTTCCATTCCTTTCGAAGATCACGAACGTCAATATGGTTCACGTCGCAACACAGGTCGCGATGGGGCATACGCTGAAGGAACTCGGCTTCCACTCGGGGCTTGTTCCGCCGCGTCCCTATGTCGCCGTCAAAGCCCCCGTGTTCTCCTTTGCCAAGATGACGGACGTCGATATCTCGCTTGGCCCTGAGATGAAGTCCACGGGTGAGGTCATGGGCATTGACTATCACTATGCCCGTGCGCTCTACAAGGCGATTGTCGGGTCAGGGCTCAATGTGCCGACCAAGGGCTGTCTGCTCTTTACGGTGGCAGATAAGGATAAGGATGAGCTCAAGCAGCTCGCGAAGGCATTCTCCGAGTTCGACTTCGAGATTGCGGCGACGGAAGGTACAGCAAAGGTTATCGCGTCGCTCGGCATCGACGTCGAGGTTGTCGGCAAGGTGCATGAGCGCAGCACGGACATCATCGAGATGATCAAGAGCGGGCGAATCAGCATGGTCATCAACACGCTGACGCAGGGGAAGCACTCGGCACGCGACGGCTTCAAGATTCGCCGCGCGACGGTCGAGCATGGAATTGCGTGCCTCACCTCGCTCGATACGGCTTGGGAGGTGCTCCGTGTCCTTGAGTTTATGCAGAAGCGGCGCCTTGTCTATGCGCTTGCACTGCAGGACTATGTCGGCGGAGGGGATGATCTTGCCTAAGGTATGTGAGGAGGCCCGCGTTCTGCATCAGCGGAGTCCAATGGCAGGGGTCTATGATCTGACGCTTTCTGCTCCGACGATTGCCCGCAGTGCGTGGCCGGGCCAGTTCGTTGAGGTTACTGTTCCGCATGGCGGAGCACTCCTGCGGCGTCCGCTCGGCATCGCGGAGACCTCTGCAGAGGCGGGGGAGATTCGCCTCATCTATCGCGTTGTCGGGCGTGGGACAGAGCTCCTCGCTGCGGCGGACGCGGGGGGAGACGATCTCCGTACTCGGCCCTCTGGGGCATGGCTTTAACGTCACGTATCGACATCCGCTGCTTGTCGGGGGAGGGATGGGGCTGACGCCCCTTCTCTTTTTCGCGGCGGCGCATGGCAGCTCCTCCGTATTGATGGGCGGGCGGACGAAGGCGGAGCTCTTCTGGGAGGAGCTCTTCCGCCCCCATGTCCGCGCCGTTCACGCGACGACGGATGACGGTTCGTACGGGATGGAGGGCTTTGTGACAACGCTTTTGCCGGAGCTCTTGCAGGAGGGTGACTATGATGCTGTCGCCGTCTGCGGCCCGCCGATCATGATGGAGCGCGTCGCTCAGATGGCGGCGTCCTTTGGGCTGCCCTGTGAGGTGTCGTTGGAGCGCCGCATGGCGTGCGGTCTCGGGGCGTGCCTTTCCTGTGCCGTGGATACGCGCAGCGGACGCCGCAAGGTCTGTAAGGACGGCCCCGTGTTCTCTGCCGAGGAGGTGTATGGACATGTCTCATAGTGCCAGGGCACGGTATGACGCGCTGCTCTGCACCAATGTCGCAGGCATCGCGATGCGGACGCCTGTGCTTGCGGCGTCCGGGACGTTCGGCTTCGGCGAGGAGTTCGCGGATTTTGTCGATCTTGCGCGTCTCGGCGGCGTGATGGTCAAGGGGACGACGCTCCTCCCACGGCGTGGAAATGACGGGGTACGGATTGCGGAGACGCCGCAGGGGATGCTCAACTGCATTGGCCTTGAGAACCCCGGGGCAGACGTGTTTCTCCATGAGACGCTGCCGCGCATCGCGGAGTATGGCATGAACGTCATTGTCAATATCTCAGGCAGCTCCGTGGAGGACTATGCAGCACTCGCCGCACGGCTGAATGTCGCGGGCGTCGCAGCGCTCGAGGTCAACATCTCCTGTCCGAACGTCAGGGAGGGCGGGATTGTCTTTGGCACGGATCCGCGTGCGGCGGCAGAGGTTGTGCGTGCGGTCTGCGCGGAGAGCAGACATCCCGTCATCGCCAAGCTGTCTCCGAATGTGACCAGTATCACGGAGATGGCCCTCGCTGTAGAAGATGCGGGTGCGGATGCCATATCGCTCATCAATACGCTCATCGGTATGCAGATTGATATACACCGTTGGCAGCCTGTTCTTGGCAATCGGACGGGGGGGGCTTTCCGGGCCTGCTGTAAAGCCGATTGCCGTGCGCATGGTGTGGGAGGTGGCACATGCCGTCCGTGTTCCCGTGATCGGTATGGGCGGGATTGCCTCGTGGCAGGATGCGGTGGAGTTCTTTCTCGCGGGAGCATCTGCCGTCGCTGTCGGTACGGCGAACTTTGCTGATCCAGAAATTACGATGAAAATCTGTGACGGCCTTGGACAGTATCTGTACGATAAACAGCTATCGAATATACAGGAAATTGTCGGAAAAGCATGGTAATCGATGTATTTTTCCAATAATTTTTAGAAAAATTTGATCCAAAATCGTCGCTTTGTTCCTATGAAATCGTTTCTTTCCGCATCCTACAAGGCGTTGGGGCATTTTTGACACCTCTCCCCCAGATGTGGTATAATCTCCCCGTTGGTATGAGAGACCAAGACAATCGCGTCTGCGTTTCAGCAGATGAGGAAAGTCCGAGCTCCATAGGGCGGTGTGCTGGATAACGTCCAGCGAGGGTGACCTCAGGGACAGTGCCATAGAAATTTAAACCGCCGACATCGTCGGTAAGGGTGGAAGGTGCGGTAAGAGCGCACCAGCGGTCGGGTGACCGGCTGGCTTCGGTAAACCCCACATGGAGCAAGACCAAATAGGGAAGGATTTCCGGCGGCCCGTCGGCCTTCCGGGTAGCGTCGCTTGAGATGCCTGGCAACAGGTGTCCCAGATAAATGATTGTCACCGCCTTTTTGGGGGCGGAACAGAACTCGGCTTATTGGTTTCTCGTAGCCAATGTAATTGTGCACTTGTGGAAGGAAGTGTTTGCTTGCGAAAGAAAATCAAGATTCTTGCGTTATCCGCTATGCTTCTCTGCTCCGCATCAATCGCGAGCGCAGAGTCATTCCAGATCGGTGATCAGGGAACGGATGTTGCCGAGATTCAAGGGCAGCTCTCCAATTATGGATACGATGTCGCTGCGGACGGTGATTTTGGTCCGGCAACGGCGGAGGCAGTCAAGGAGTTCCAAGCAGCACACGGCCTTGCTGTGGACGGTCTTGTGGGGCCGTCAACCTATGAGGCTCTTCTCGGAAAGGCGATGCCGCAGGTCAGCCGCGGCTCGAACTATTTCGTGCGCCGCATTGTTTCGGACTCCATGCAGTACCTCGGTGTGCCGTATTCGTTCGGCGGAACGACACCGGCAGGGTTTGACTGCTCCGGCTTTGTCCGCTACGTCTTCGCTAACGCAGGGATTTATCTCCCGCGTACGGCAGACGCGCAGTATGAGGTCGGCTATCCCGTCTCGTCAGCAGAGATGGTTCCCGGCGATCTCGTCTTTTTCTCCACGTATGACTATGGTCCGTCGCACGTCGGCATCTACCTCGGTGATGGCAACTTCATCAATGCCTCGTCGAGCCGTGGGGTCGCGATTGATAATCTGTACGGCGGCTATTGGGGCGCATGCTATATCGGTGCACGTCGCGTGATGTGATGATGCAGAATCTGAGAGGGGGCTCAGCCCCTCTTTTTTGATAGGAGCGGTACGGATGGCAGATATTTCTTACTCCTGCTTATCTTTCTGATGGTCTACTATGTCTTTGGAGATGAGCTGTTTCCGCGATAATAGTATAGAAGATAGTTGCATTCTTTCCTAAATTTAGGTAAGATGAGGAGCGTGTAGAAGGTGGAAGATCGGTGGTATCTGGCGGCGCTTCTGCGCTGTCCGCAGGTGGGCAGCGTTCGTATGCAGCGGCTGCAAAAGGTCTGTCATGCGGCAAAGGACGTATGGTCGATGACTGCCGCAGAACTGCGTGCGACAGGAGCGCTCACGGATGCCGCTGCCGACGCACTTGCGCGGCACATACGGGGAAATCTGAGTCTGCCGGAACGCATCGCGGAGGATTGCCGACGCGCTGATGTGTCGATGGTGACGATGGAGGATGAATGTTATCCGCTCGTTCTGCGCGAGATCTTTGACCCGCCGCTCGTGCTCTACTATCGCGGCACGCTTCTGCCCGATGCACGGCGTATCGGCATCGTCGGTGCGCGCAAATTCTCAGGCTATGGGGAGGCTGCTGCACTCGAGTTTGCGGAGCATCTCGCGGCAGCGGGAGTCACTGTAGTCAGCGGTGCGGCGCGCGGGATCGACACACGTGCGCATCGCGGTGCACTGCGCGGCGGACGGACTGTTGCGGTTCTCGGCTGCGGCGTGGATGTTGCCTATCCGCCCGAGAACCGCCGCCTGTTGACGGAGATCTCTGCGGCGGGCGGGGCAGTCCTCTCTGAGTATGCCCCCGGGACACAGCCGCTGCCCATGTTTTTTCCCGCGCGTAACCGCATTATCAGCGGACTCGCGGAGGGGTGCTCGTCGTTGAGGCGGCACGGCGCAGCGGCTCTCTGATCACCGCTGAGATGGCACTCAGCGAGGGACGTGAAGTCTATGCGATTCCCGGCAGCATCTATTCGCCGCAGAGCGGCGGCTGCCATAACCTCATCCGTGCAGGAGCACGCCTTGTGGAATCTCCGCGTGAAATTCTCGAAGAGATGCATCTCGCCGCACCACAGCGGCGCTCTGCCCGCGCACAGCTGACGCCGGAAGAGGCACACGTCTATCAGGTGCTCTCCTTCGATCACGCGCTGACCATGGATGAAATCATCGACAGTCTGCCTGTGAGCACGACAACGAGCCTCCCGCTCCTTCTCCTGCAGATGCAGCTGAAGGGCGTTATCATAGAGAATGAAATGCACGCCTATCGGCGTGCCGAAAGGAACTGACGGATTGGCGACGCAAGCATCTGCCCGCAAGGCGAAAGCCGGCACAGCGAAGAAAACGAAGACAGCGAAAACGGCAGGGAAAAAACCACAGAAAAAAATTCTGGTGATTGTGGAGTCTCCTGCAAAGGCAAAGACCATCGAGCGGCACCTCGGCAAACAGTATACCGTTCGTGCGTCGATGGGACATCTGCGCGATCTGCCGAAAAGTCAGTTCGGCATTGACGTGGAACATAACTTTGAGCCGAAATACATCAATGTGCGCGGCAAGGGTGATCTGATCCGTGCGCTCAAAAAAGAGGCAAAGGACGCCGATAAAATCTATCTGGCAAGCGATCCTGATCGCGAGGGGGAAGCAATCGCTTGGCATTTGGCGCACATTCTTGGCGTTGACCCTGCGACGGACTGCCGCATCGTCTTTCACGAGATCACGAAGCCCGCGATTGAGGAGGCGGTGCATCATCCGCGCCCCATTCACATGGCGCAGGTCGATGCCCAGCAGGCACGACGGATGCTGGATCGTATCGTCGGTTATCAGCTGTCACCGCTCCTCTGGCGTAAGGTGCGCAAGGGGCTTTCTGCCGGACGCGTCCAGTCGGTCACGGTACGTCTGATCTGTGACCGCGAGCGCGAGATCGAGGCCTTTCAGTCCGAGGAGTACTGGACGGTCGAGGCAAAGCTGAAAAAGGAGAAGCACGCCTTTATCGCCGAGGTGACCCATGCGCACGGCAAGAAACTCGCTCTGCACAGTGAGGCAGAGACGAAGGCACTGACGGATGATCTGGCACAGCAGAAATTTCCGTGCAGGAGGTCAAGCGCAGTGAGCGCAGAAAAAAACCTGCGCCGCCCTTTACGACCAGTTCCCTGCAGCAGGATGCGGCGCGTAAGCTTGGATTTACGTCGGGACGCACGATGATGATCGCCCAGCAGCTCTATGAGGGCGTTGTTCTGGGGCGTCACGGTGCGACCGGTCTCATCACCTATATGCGTACCGACTCGACGCGCATTTCAAATCTTGCCGTGGATGAGGCACGCAGTTTTCTCAGTGAGGAGTACGGGAAGGAGTATGTTCCGTCTCGTCCCAATGTCTACGCGATGGGGAAGAAGGCGCAGGACGCGCACGAGGCAATCCGTCCGACGAGTATCCTGCGTACGCCCGCAGAGGTGGAGAACTATCTGAATCGCGATCAGCTCCGCCTCTATACGCTCATCTGGCAGCGGTTTGCCGCCAGTCAGATGTCTGCCGCCGTCTACGACACCATCGCGGCACAGATTGCGGCAGGGGACTATCGCCTCCGTGCGCATGGCTCAAAGCTGAAGTTCAAGGGATATACCGCTGTCTACGTCGGGGCGGAAACAGCAAAGAAGGAGAAGGACACGCTCCTGCCCGACCTCGTGGATGGTGATCCCCTGACGCTGGGGGCGTTGAATCCAGAGCAGCACTTTACCGAGCCGCCGCCGCGCTACAACGACGCGTCGATCGTCAAGACCCTCGAGGAACTGGGGATCGGGCGTCCGAGCACGTACGCGCCCATCATCGAGACCATCCAAAAGCGCGGCTATGTGGAGCGGCGGGAAAAGCAGTTCCGTCCGACGGAGCTGGGCTTCATCGTCACGGATATGCTCGAGGAGCATTTCAAGAACATTGTCGATGTCAAGTTCACGGCGAATCTGGAGGGAGAACTGGACGGCGTCGCCGACGGGTCGCTCGACAAGAATGAGCTGCTCGGCAGCTTTTACAAACCATTTGAACAGACGCTGAAAAAGGCGGAGGATGCCATCGGTACAGTGGAACTCCCCGAGGAGGTCACCGATATCCCCTGCGATAAGTGCGGCCGCATGATGGTGGTCAAACAGGGGCGTTTTGGCAAGTTCCTTGCCTGTCCCGGCTTCCCCGAGTGCCGCAACGCAAAGCCGCTCCTGCGCGATACGGGCGTCGCATGTCCCAAGTGCGGCGGGCGGATCGTCGAGCGAAGAGCCGACGCGGGCGCGCATTCTTCGGCTGTGACCGCTATCCCGAATGTGACTATACGACGTGGGATGAGCCCCAGGAGGAGACCTGCAAGACCTGCGGCGCCTTTATGCAGAAGCATCGCTACCGTACGGGGCGTGCCATTCTTTACTGCAGCAACGAGGCGTGCCCTTCGCGTATCGGCAGCCCCATCGAAAAGGAACTGGCGCGTCAGAAGAAGCGTGCACAGGAAGCCCTTGAAAAGACGAAGGAGACCGATGCTGCGGCAAAGGAGCCGGCAACGAAACGAAAGACAAGTGCGCGTAAGAGGACACGCTCGTGAGCGGCGTACGCATCATCGGTGCCGGGCTTGCCGGTGCCGAGGCAGCATGGCAGGCGGCTGAAGCAGGAATCGCCGTGGAGCTTTGAGATGCGTCCGCTGCGTCACTCACCGGCACACAAGACGGATGCCTTCGCGGAACTCGTCTGCAGCAACTCCCTGCGGGCGGCGGGATTGATGAATGCCGTCGGTGTCCTCAAAGAGGAGATGCGCCGCATGAACTCCATCATCATGCAGGCGGCAGATCATACGGCTGTTCCTGCCGGCGGCGCACTGGCGGTGGATCGCGAGGCGTTCAGCGCCTATGTGACGGAGCGCATTACGCAGCATCCACTGATCCATGTGTATCACGAGGAGATCACGGAGCTGCCCTCCACGGATGACAGCGTCCTCATCGTCGCCTCCGGGCCGCTGACGGATGGGCAGCTTGTGGAGGCGATACGCCGCCTGCTCGGCGACGATGGGCTGTATTTCTATGATGCGGCGGCACCGCTCGTCAGCTTCTCCAGCATTGATATGAATGTGGCATACCGCGCCTCGCGCTATGGGAAGGGTGAGCCCGCCTACATCAACTGCCCCATGAACGAAGCGGAGTACGACGCCTTCTGGCAGGCGTTGACGACGGCGGAGGCGGCAGAGACCCATGATTTTGAAAAAACGATTTTCTTCGAGGGGTGCATGCCGGTCGAGGTCATGGCATCGCGCGGGCGCGATACACTCCTCTACGGTCCGCTGAAGCCCGTCGGCCTTGAGCATCCCGTAACGGGGGAGCGTCCATACGCTGTGGTGCAGCTGCGACAGGACAACGCAGCGGGATCGATCTACAACATCGTCGGATTCCAGACCCATCTCAAGTGGCCGGAGCAACGGCGTGTTTTTCAGATGATTCCGGGGCTGGCAGCGGCGGAGTTCCTCCGCTACGGTGTGATGCACCGCAACAGCTTTATCAGCGCACCGCGGCATCTGCGTCCGACGTTCCAGTACACGGGAGATGAACGTCTGCTGTTCGCGGGGCAGATGACCGGTGTGGAGGGCTATGTCGAGTCCGCCGCATCGGGGCTTGTCGCAGGGAAAAATGCCGCGCGGCTGGTACGGGAGGAATCACCTGTCGTATTTCCCGCCAGTACCTGTCACGGCGCACTCGCACACTATATCACGACCTGTGATCCAGAACACTTTCAGCCCATGAACATCAACTTCGGGCTGCTGCCGCCGCTCGCGGACTTGCCGCGCCGCACGCGTAAGCCGGAGAAAAAAAAAGATGCTGGCAGAGCGTGCATTGGAGGACTTGGAGCACTTTCTGGAAGGAGAGACACTGTGACATTTCATGCAACAACCATTGTGGCGGTCAAAAAGGATGGCAAGGTTGCCATCGCGGGCGACGGTCAGGTGACCTTCGGCGAGCGTGCGATCATGAAGGCGAACGCGCGCAAGGTGCGACGCCTCTATCATGGAAAAAAATCCTTGCGGGATTCGCGGGCTCGGTCGCAGATGCGTTTACTCTTTTTGAAAAGTTCGAGGTCAAGCTGGAGTCGTACAGCGGCAATCTCCAACGAGCTGCCGTGGAACTGGCGAAAGACTGGCGTACGGACAAGGTGCTGCGCAAACTGGAGGCACTTCTCCTCGTTGCGGATCAGGACAGCATCCTCATGATCTCCGGCAACGGCGAGGTCATTGAGCCGGATGGTGACTGCACGGCGATTGGTTCGGGCGGGTTCTTTGCCCTCGCGGCGGCACGTGCTCTCGTGGCGCATTCGGTGCTGGATGCACCCGCAATAGCAAAGGAGTCTCTCTCGATCGCTGCGGATATCTGCGTCTATACGAATCATCACATCACGGTGGAGGTACTGGAATCATGAGTCAGATCGGAGTCAACGAACAGACACCGCGCGAGATCGTCGCCGAGCTCGACAAGTATATTGTCGGTCAGCACGAGGCGAAGCGCTCGGTCGTGATCGCTCTGCGCAACCGCTGGCGGAGCCGTCAGCTCGATGCGGATATGCGCGAGGACATCATTCCGAAAAACATCCTCATGATCGGCTCGACCGGCGTCGGCAAGACGGAGATTGCCCGCCGTCTGGCGCGCCTCGTGCGTGCCCCCTTTCTGAAGGTGGAGGCGACCAAGTTCACCGAGGTCGGCTACGTCGGACGCGACGTGGAGTCCATCGTGCGCGATCTCGTCGAGACCTCCGTGCGGATGGTGCGTCAGCAGAAGATTGAGGAAGTGGAGGACAAGGCAAAGGAGAATGCAGAGGAGCGTCTCATCGATGTCTTTGTTCCGTCGCCGAAGAAGTCGACGAATCCGCTCGGCAGCCTGTTCTCCTCACAGGAGGATGAGCCGGAGGAGAAAAAGGAAGAGCCGCCGAAGTATCAGGCGGGGCGTGAGTGGATGCGCAAGCGGCTGCGCTCCGGTGAGCTCGAAAATGATGTCATCGAAGTTGAGGTGGAGGAATCCGCGCGCCCGATGGGCAATATGTTTGCCGGCTCCTCCTTGGAGGGGATGAGCGACAACCTCCAGTCCATGATCGGGAAACTCGTGCCGAAACCGCCACAAGCGCAAGGTGACGGTCGCACAGGCGCGCAAGATCTTCGCGGCCGAGGAGGCGGACAAACTCGTCGATATGGATGTTGTCGCCGAGGAGGCAGTGCGCGCTGCTGAGTACAGCGGCATCGTCTTCCTCGATGAGATTGACAAGGTCGCCGTAAGTAATGGACGCAGTGCGGGCGCCGACATCTCGCGTGAGGGCGTTCAGCGCGACATCCTGCCGATTGTAGAGGGCTCTACGGTTGTTACGAAGTATGGCCCTGTCAAGACCGATCATGTGCTCTTCATCGCGGCGGGGGCATTTCATACGGCAAAACCGTCGGACCTTATCCCTGAGCTGCAGGGGCGTTTTCCGATTCGCGTCGAGCTGAAGTCGCTCGTCAAGGAGGACTTCGAGCGCATCCTCACCGAGCCGCGCAACGCGCTCATCAGCAGTACAGCGCGCTGCTCGGCGTGGAGGGCGTCTCTCTGCGCTTTGCAGATGATGCCGTCAGCCGCCTTGCGCAGTTGGCGGAGACTGTCAATGAGCAGACGGAGGACATCGGCGCACGACGCCTCTACACGCTGCTCGAAAAACTCTTGGAGGAACTTTCCTTTGATGCACCGGATCTCACGGAGAAGGAGGTCGTCATCGACGCGGCGTATGTTGACCGTTGTCTCGCAGACATCGCGGGCGACCACGACGTATCGCGCTTTATTCTCTGATGATAGAATGCAAGAAGTACGGATAAACTCAGCCGCGCCATCACGATTGACGGACTTCACTTTATCCGTACTTCCGATAAGAACGGTTTGGATGAGTCCAGGCCGTTTTTTCTATTGCCTAAGTGTGCATTTTATGAGATAATTCAGAGTGAAAGAATCTGTGCAGGAGGTATGGCTATGGACGAACAGGGGGGTCTCTTTGCACAGGCGGCATATCAGCCGCTCGCGGAGCGCGTTCGTCCACGCACGCTTGACGACTTTGTCGGACAGGAGCATCTCCTGGGGCAGGGGAAGATACTGCGCCGCCTCATTGAGAGTGACCGCATCACCTCGATGATTTTCTGGGGACCGCCCGGCGTCGGCAAGACGACGCTGGCGCAGATCATCGCCGCGCGTACGAAGGCGGAGTTCATCACGTTCTCTGCTGTGACGAGCGGTATCAAGGAGATCCGTACGGTGATGCAGGAAGCGGATCGCCGTCGTATGTACGGGGAGCGCATCGTTGTCTTTGTCGATGAGATTCATCGCTTTAACAAGGCACAGCAGGATGCGTTTTTGCCGTTTGTGGAGAAGGGAAGCATTGTCCTCATTGGAGCGACGACGGAAAATCCCTCCTTTGAGATCAACAACGCTTTGCTCTCGCGCTGCCGTGTCTTTGTCCTGCAGGGGCTGACGGAGGCCGACATCGAACGCCTCCTCCGCCATGCGATCGCAACGGATAGAGAGCTGTCGCAGATGCACATCCATCTGTCCGATGATGGGATCGCTGCCGTCGCCGCCTTTGCCAACGGTGATGCACGCAGTGCGCTCTCGACGCTCGAGATGCTCGTCCTCAATGCGGATGAGCGGGATGGCGAGCTGTACGTCACGGAGGAGAATCTCGCGCAGTGTATCACGCGAAAATCGCTGCTCTATGACAAGAACGGCGATGAGCACTATAATCTCATCTCGGCACTTCACAAGTCCATGCGCAACTCAGATCCGGATGCGGCAGTCTATTGGCTCGCGCGGATGCTGGAGGCGGGGGAGGATCCGCTCTATGTGGCACGGCGTGTGACGCGTTTTGCTGCGGAGGATGTTGGTCTTGCCGACCCGCGTGCGCTGGAGCTTGCCGTCGCCGCCTATCAGGCATGTCACTACATCGGGTATCCCGAGTGCAACGTCCATCTGACGCAGGCTGTCGTCTATCTTTCGCTTGCACCGAAATCGAACGCCATGGAGACGGCATATCTCGCGGCGGCGGCCGATGCCCGCACGATGCTCGCCGAGCCTGTGCCGCTGGTGATACGGAATGCACCGACGCGGCTGATGAAGGATCTGGATTATGGCAAGGGCTATCAGTATGCACATGATGCAGAAGAGCATATCACCAATATGCAGTGCCTTCCGGACGCGTTGGTGGGGCGTGCGTACTATCAGCCGACGGATCAAGGGATGGAGAGTCGTTTTCGGAAACGGCTGGAGTGGATCAAGGTGTGGAAGGCAGAGCATGCCCCAAAGAAGAATAATGGATAAATATGTATGACGAGGAAGGAGCTCCTGCGTTGGATGGGAAGCTGAAACTGTACGGGTTTAACAACCTGACGAAGGCGCTGAGTTTCAATATTTATGACATTTGCTATGCGAAGTCGGCACGTGAGCAGCGGGACTACATCAAGTACATTGATGAGCAGTACAACTCCGATCGTCTCACGAAGATCCTTTCACAGGTGACTGATATGATCGGTGCGCGGATCCTGAATATTGCAAAGCAGGACTACGAGCCGCAGGGGGCGAGTGTGACGATGCTCATCGCCGAGGAGGCAGCGGTTATCTCGGGAAGCAAGAAGCCCATCAACGGAACAGCACTGACGGGGGGGAGACGATCCTTGCCCACCTGGACAAGAGCCACGTCACCGTACATACCTATCCTGAGTTTCATCCCGATACGAGCATTGCGACCTTTCGCGTGGATATCGACGTCGCGACCTGCGGAGAGATTACACCGCTGCAGACGCTGGACTATCTAATCAGTCAGTTCGACTCGGACATCATCACGATGGATTATCGCGTACGCGGCTTTACGCGCGATCTGCAGGGCCGCAAGCTGTTCATGGACAGCAAGATGACCTCCATCCAGGAGTTTATCAAACAGGAGACGCTGGATGAGTACGATGCTGTGGACATCAATCTCTATCAGGCAAGCCTTTTCCATACGCGGATGCTGATCAAGGAGCCGCAGCTCCAAAACTACCTCTTCAATACGGATGTCGATGAGATCCCGCCCAAGACACGCCTTCTCATTAGTACGAGTCTGCGCCGCGAGATGATCGAGATCTTCAGCGGGAGAAACGTGTACTAGGTATTTGTGTGCTGGGAGATGATCGGATGCCGCTCTATAAAAATCACTTTTGATTCTCCTGGCACTGCTCGGTGCAGTCCTGATCGGTGCGACCTACGGCTACTATCAAGAGCAGGATGCCATCGCGCTCGATGCGGCGACGACCGAGCACGTTGAGCCCTTGCGCAAGGTTACCGTCTATGTCTCGGGGGAGGTAAAGAAGCCCGGGCTGGTCACGCTGGATGAGGACAAACGCATCGCTGATGCGGTGAATGCTGCCGGCGGTGTGATCGAGACAGCAGATGTTGACCACATCAATATGGCGGCACATCTTGAGGATGGAATGCAGGTTCGCGTGCCCATGCGTCTGCGCGACGCAGGAGAAAAGGGAGCGGCGGCATCTACCGGTAGGCAGGCGGACGGAAAGATCAATCTCAACACGGCAACCGAGAAGGAGCTGCAGGAGCTGCCCGGCATCGGTCCCGCCATGTCTGCGCGTATCGTGGAGTACCGTGAGAGCAATGGCGCATTTCAGAGCATCGACGATATCAAGAAGGTGCGTGGTATTGGCGCATCAAAATTTGAAAAACTGAAAGACCGTGTGACGCTATGAAAATGGGACAGCACCCGCTGCGCTTCCTCATGGGGCTACTGGCGGTGTTTTGTCTCGGCATTGTCTGTGGTGCCTGCAGCGGTATTTTTCTTTCCGTGCATCGCATCTATCTTATCATCGCCATACTGATTCTTTTTTCAGCCTCCGTTATCCTCGTTCTGAAACAGCATGAACGAACATGGATCGCGTTTGTGGGGCTTTTTTTCGTTGCGGGGATGTTTCGCTTTGCGGGGGCGTATGAGCTTCCGGCACAGGATGTATCTCGTGCGGCAGGAGAGGAGACTGCTGTCTCTGGGATCATCACGGAGATGCCGCGCGTCACGGAACGCACGGACGGGTCGTGGCAGATTCGCTATACGGTCGAAGTGCACGCTCTGGGGCAAGGCGATGCAGAGCGTGCCGCGAGCGGACAGCTGCTCCTCTATGAACGAGTGGAGGAGGATACGCCGCCGCATGTGGGGCGCATTGGAGACAGAATTACGACAGAGGGCAAGATTCGCCGCCCCCACGGGTATCAAAATCCCGGACAGATAGACACGGCGTTTCTCCTGCGCACGCGGGGGATCACGGCATCTCTGTCAGCGCATCGGGGAAGTGTATCCATCGTGTCCCGTGATGATGTTTCTCTATGGGAACAGTGGATGCGCCGCGCGGCAGAGATCCGTACGCACTATCTTGAGCACATGCGTGCGGTCATGCCGCAGACGGATGCAGCGGCAATCTTTGCGATGCTGTTCGGCGGCTATGAGGGAATCGACCCCGCCCTGCTAGAGGCGTATACGACAACGGGGATCGTGCACATTCTGTCCGTGTCCGGTTCCCATATCAGTCTGATTGCCGCCGTGATTGCGTGGATTGCTGTGATCCTGCGCCTGCCGCGAGGCCTCAGTGCCACTGCTGTACTTTCTGCGATTTTTTTCTATGTTCTGCTGGCGGGCATGGTGCCGCCTGCCGTACGCTCCGGCATCATGGGCGGGGCTGCCTTCATCGGGTTGGTGCTCGGGCGCGAGCGCGACGCGAAGTATCTGCTCCTTTTGACAGGGTTGCTCATGCTTATGGTATCGCCGCTGCTCCTCTTTCACATCAGTTTTCAGCTGTCTTTTTTGGCGACGGCAGGGCTTCTCTTTCTCGCCCCTGTACTCGCCTCGAAGATGCATCGTCTGCCGCGCCTCGTTTCCATGGCATTTTCCATTACGATTGCCGCGCAGCTCATGGTGCTTCCCGTACTGGCATGGTATTTCAATCAGGTGTCGATCTCCGCGCTCTTCGCCAATCTCATTGTTGTGCCCATCGTTGAACTCATCATCATCATGGGACTCTTTGCCGGTATTGTCACCTATCTGCTGCCGCTCCTAGGCGGCATTCTCTTTGCCGCAGACAGCGTCCTGCTTGGCATATCGTTCGAGCTGACGCGTGTCCTAGCAGCTCTTCCCCTGTCCAAGGTGTGGCTGCCGTCGATGGAGCCTTTCCCATCGGTCTGCTATTATGTGGTGATCCTGATCCTCTGTGCGCCGTCCGAGATGCGCAGAAAGCTCCTATCGCGTCTCTTGGCATATCGCAACATTGTTGCTGTGCTGTGTCTTTCCCTCCTTGTCGGTGTGTGTGCATGGCGGATGGTCATGCCGCGCGAGATGGCCGTACACTTCATCGATGTTGGGCAGGGGGATTGTGCCCTCGTTGTGACGCCGCACGGCCACGCGATGCTCTTTGATACGGGCGGCACGCGAGACGGCGCATTTGATGTTGGCGCACGCGTTGATATTCCCTATCTTCTCCACTACGGTGTGCGCGAGGTGGACTACATCTTTCTCTCGCATGCCCACGAAGATCATGCGGCAGGCGCGGGGGCGATTCTCTCCCGTCTGCCCGTAAAACACGTCTATACGGCGGATGAGGGACGCCATGCCTACGCCATGAGCATGCGCCTCGGTGATGCAAATCCTCTGCTGTCGAAACTCAGCCGGGCGGAGGCGGGGGAGACCTTTGTTCTGGATGGTGTTACCGTGGAGGTGCTCTATGCGCCGGCACGTGACACATCGGACAATGCGACGGGCAACGAGGTGTCGAACGTCTACCGTATCCGCTACGGCGATGCGTCCTTCCTATTTACGGGCGATCTTGTTCGGGAGCATGAGCAGAAGATGCTCAGAGCGGGCACGGACGCCTCTGCAACCGTTCTAAAAATCCCGCATCATGGCTCGCATACATCCAGTTCAGAGGAATTTATCCGTGCCGTTCATCCCATGTATGGAATCTACTGTGTCGGTGCCGGGAACAGCTTCGGACATCCGCATGCCGACGTGGTGGAGCGCTATGATCGGATGGACATAAAAACGCTCCGAACGGATGAGGACGGCGCGATTGTCTTTCATACCGACGGGCATCATCTCTCGGTGGAAACCTTTGCCGAGAGGCGACTGATACGTGAAATGAACGAAAAGTAGCATCCTATGGTTTCCCTTTTGTCTCCCACTCATGGGATTTTGCTTTGGATTACCACAGCACTGGAAACGTACTTCCGCAGGACATCCGAGTGAGACTTGACGCATTCACAGAATGGCTGATAGAATAAACTATAGTTGAGGACAGAATTCACGTAGAGACAATATCCGCACTGTCACATGGCATCCTACCAGCCAAATGAGCGGGATGGATGTGTCAGTTTCTTGGGAGAAGAAAACATGGCAAGCTGGAGCGGAATCCGAAAGAAACTCGAAAAGGACTATCTGGCGCTGAGCCTCAGAGGGCATATTCAGTACTATGCGACATCGTATAGCAGGAGCCCGGATCACGAGGGACGTGCCGCTATACGATACAATGGAAAAGAAATCATCAAGGGCTGTTACTACAATAATTGGCTGAAAGCAACTCGTTTTCCACAAGATGAGACTTACGAAAAAAACGCATGAAAAAAAGAATTTGCGTTCATGGATGACACTGCCTTACGGTTGGGCGTGTTCGATCAACGATCATTCTATCGCGCCTTTACGGAATTTGAACAGCAATGTATCGAAGCGAGCCTCAAGAGCGAAAACTTGCTCGTACGCATATTCGCCGTATTGGATCGGCGTGTTGGGAAAAGGAGGCTGCTTGCGATGAAAGAATCCATCACAGAAGAGCCAGCAGTGTTTCAGGAGTTTTATGCCATTCGTGCGAAGGCAGAAGAATTGGAGTAGAGAGGAATAAATCCATTTTTTGTGCATGTATCTTCGCGTGGCATATTTCAAAGCGGACAGGACGAAATATGATGCAAAATGACAATATAATCGACATTCCAAGTCTCCAGTGGTACCCGGGGCACATGCGGAAGGCGGAGCGTCTGGTTCAGGAGAATCTAACGTCGGTGGATGTGGTGGTAGAGCTCCTCGATGCGCGCATCCCGATGAGTTCTGCAAATCCTGTTCTGCGAGAGATTGTGGGCGGGAAGCCGCGCCTCATCGTGCTGAACAAGGCGGATCTTGCGGATGAATATGTGACACGTGCGTGGGTCAAGTATTATGCCGCAGAAGGGCTTTCTGCTGTTCCCGTGGACGCCGTGAAGGGGAAGGGAACGAAGGAACTCGTACAGGCGATTGCACACTGCGCAAAGCCAAAAACGGATAAATTGGTGCAGTATGGGGCGAAACCACGTGCCGCACGCTGTATGATTCTCGGCATCCCGAATGTCGGCAAGTCGTCACTGATCAATCGGCTGTCGGGCGGCACGAAGACGAAAGTGGAGAACCGCCCCGGTGTGACCCGCGCAAAGCAGTGGATTCGTCTTGGTGCACAGCTCGAGCTGCTGGATATGCCCGGCATTCTCTGGCCGAAATTTGAAGATCAGCAGGCGGCGCTTCATCTTGCATTTACGGGGGCAATCAATGACAATGTTTACGATGTAGGAAGTGTGGTGCTGCTTCTCCTGAATCGTTTGAGAGAGGACGGTCTGCAGTCGTTGTGTACGCGGTATCGGCTGGATGAACCTCTGCCTGAAGGGATTGAGCTGCTTGATGCTATTGGACGAAAGCGCGGATGCCTCCGTGCCGGCGGCAAAATTGATTACGAAAAGGCGGAGCAGGTAATTCTGACGGATTTTCGGAGCGGCAGACTAGGACGGATTTCTCTCGATACAGCGCCGTGCACACCGTCCGCATAAGCCGTGCGGTGAAGGAATCAGAGAAAATGACGATAAAAGAGATAGAAGACGTTTTTCGTCGCGGAGATGTGACGGAGGATTTTCTCAATACCTGCAAATGTGACGTACGAAAATCCGTCCAAGTGATTCTTCGCCGTTACGAACGTACACAGCAGGAGCGTGCGCGGCTCTATGCAATGTATGCGTATGAGCGCTGTGCCGCAGAGCGCGGGCACTGCATCGTCGCCGGTGTGGATGAGGCTGGGCGTGGACCTCTGGCAGGTCCCGTCGCAGTAGCGGCGGTGATTCTGCCGCAGGAGTACCTGCTTCCCCGCTTGAACGACTCAAAGAAGCTGTCTGAAAAAGTGCGGGAAGAGCTTACGAAAGAATCGTTTTGGATGCTGTTTCCTATCATGTCGAGCTCATTGACGCTGAGACGATTGACCGAATGAACATCTTGGAGGCGACACGTAAAGGGATGTATGATGCTGTCGCTGCGCTTCTGCCGACACCGCAGGAGGTTCTGGTTGACGCTGTGACGCTTCCGCATCTGAGAATGGCATCACAGTCGATTGTCAAAGGAGATGCCAAATCCGCATCAATCGCGGCGGCATCGATCTTGGCAAAAGTGACGCGAGATCGCCTGATGCTGACGTATGACGAGGCGTATCCGGTGTACGGCTTTGCTAAGCATAAGGGCTATGGAACACAGGAACATATCGACGCGATCCGCAACTATGGGATCTGTCCACTACATCGTAAAACGTTCGAGCCCATTCGCTCGATGATAACTAAGGAATCGCTGATAAAATGAGATCTGCCAGATTGGCGTAGATTTTTTGTCCGAACAAGGTGGAAAACCGGACGCAGAGTGGGGCTCTGTGGAGGATTTTCCGCCGAAGTGCGGGCGAAAAAGATGCGTCAAGATGGTAGTGCCGAATTTATCAGCGTTTCCCTAACAGAAAAGGCTGTGAATACTGTGCCGATTGAAGCAAATGCAACTGCAGCAGCGGCTGCCGTCTCCGCACCGCAACGGATTTCATCGGAACGCCCGACCGAAGGAGTACAAGGCCGCGGCGATCAGGAGAATGCCTCAGCGGCATTCAGTCAGCGTACCAACGTGTCCATTGAGACTGCGATTGACCGTATGGCGGATGTTCTGTCCAAAATCAGCGGACGTCAGCAGACGAATGTTGAGCAGATTCCGCAGGAGCTCAAAGAGGTCATACGGAATATCATTCGGCAGTCTTTCGATTGAGTCCACACTTGCACAGGGGCTTGGCAGTACGGCGGCAAGTCAGCGCTTTTCGACGGATCAGCTGACGACGCTGGCGCGTATGCTGAATCAGATGGGAACGATGGCGGAGACAAACGAAGTTCCACGTGTCAGCGATGACGTGGCGACCCTGCTTGCGGCGTTGAAAAGTGCCGTCGCCAAGGATGCGGGCGGAACATTTGAGCCGATCATGCTGACGAAAGCCGCGTTTCAGCTGATTGATACAGGAAACGCCGAACTCCTCCCGAAGGATTTACAGACCGTTCTCTCTCAGCTGAATGCGAGTGCAGGTGCTGCACCCGCTGCGGCAAGCGGCGGCGGTACCTCCTCCATGATGTTTCTAAATCAGCTGGTTCAGCTGCTGATGCCGCGTGACGCGGAAGCGGCGACACAGCAGACAATGCCGCAGCCGGGAGGGACGCAGTCACCGGTGCAGACAGGAGAGGCACAGGCGACACAGCAGCAGGGAAGCGCAGCACTCTCCGTAGAAGAGGGCACGGCGCAGATGCCGGCAAGTGGACAGAACGTACGCATGGCGGCGCCCGCAGCGGGAGCTATGCAAAATCCTGCGCCTGCTGCCACAGCTGCCTTGGATACTGCGGCTGCCACAGAGGACCTTCCCACCGACAGTGCTGCACAGGGTGCAAAACAGGGGGGAGGCCTCCTCTGCACCATCGCCAAAGGGAACGGAAGCCCCTGCACTTCGTCAGGCAGATACTGCCGCAGTCGGTATCGGCACGAAAGGCAATGCCGCGCCCTCTCTATCTGCGGCAGAGGCACAGCGCGGGCAGGGCACGGAGATGGTGCAGGAAAACGCTGCGCAGCAGGGGAAGACTACCGTGCAGCAGGAGCCTCCCCTCCCGCAGGGCAGTGCACCCGTGCGTCAGGAAGGCACGGGCGGGACACTGAATCCTGCTCGTCAGCCCGTTGGCGAAGAGGCGCGGACAGGAACCGCAGAAGCCGCAAAGCAAACGCCTCAGAGCACGGAGCAGGTCGCCCGTTCACAGGCGGGACGGGCGGAGACAGCGGCGACACAGCCGCCAGCTTCAACGATGCAGGGCTCAGATGCTGCAAAGACGGCCGAGACGCCGACGCTCATTCCGAAGTTCATCACACGCCCCATGGAGAATGTACCGCAGATGATGAGCACGCTTCGCGATCTGGCACGCGTGCTCCTGCAAAATGAAATCTCAGCCAGCGCGAGACACTTCTGCTCCAGAACTTCGTCAGTGGACGCACGCAGACCCTGAGTGAAGGTGATGCGAAGCAGCTCCAGCAACTCATCCAGCTGACGCAGCAGAACATTCCGGGAACCGTCCGCCAAGCGGCGTTTGAACAGCAGATGCCGGATCTTCCGCGCCTATGGGCTTTTATGCAGATGGCCGATCTAGTCAAGGCGCGCAAGATGACGGCGGAGCAATACAGACGTGCGGGGCGGGATGTCGCGGCACTGGCTCTGACCATGCGTCACTCACTGGAGGGAGAGAATGCGGCACCGCAGCCGGGACAGCGCTCCATGAGCTATGTGATGCCGCTCTTTATGGGAGAGACCGAGTATCCCGCCTACATTCATGTCTATGATGAGTCCCACAAGGACGAGGCGACGGATCAGGTCAAGAAAGAGACGTGGCTCAGAATCTGTGTTCTCACGGATCACATCGGCACCGTCGAACTCATCAATCGCATCTACGAAGAGAATCATGTCGATATGCGGCTCTATTTTTCTGATGCAGATGCTGCATGGGAGTTCCGTAACGAACTCGACAGTATACGTGAGTCCGCTGACGGAACCTCTTTGGTGATCGAGGGCATACAGATCGGCGCGATAGGCGAGCGCCGTTTCTTCACCAACTGATGATGACAGTCATGGCATAGCCTATTGACGATAACGAGATCGCTTCATATAATATTCTTGGTGGATTGAGAGACGAAAAGGCAAGGATGGTGAGATATGCCGGATCACGCGGACAGGGAAGAGGAGCAGCGCGAAGAAGAACCGCGTGCTGTTGCCATCAAATATGATGCAAAGTCGGATCGTGCGCCGCGCGTGACGGCAAAGGCCGTTCCCTCGTTGCTGACCGCATTTTGGCGGAGGCACGCAAAAACGGCATACCAGTCTATCAGAATAAATCGCTCGTCAACATGTTGATGGCGCTTGAGATTGACCGCGAGATTCCTCCCGAGCTCTATCGTACGATCGCTGAAGTGCTCGCCCATGTCTATCGGATTGACCGTCACATGGGGAGCAGGAAATCGCCATGAGCAATAAGGTGCTGGGAGATCGCGGAGAGTCCTGTGCTGCCCGCTATCTCGGTGCGCAGGGATATCGAATTCTGGCACAGAAGTATCGCACAAAGATAGGGGAGATTGATCTGATCGCAAAGGATCGTGATACGTTGGTCTTTGTCGAGGTAAAGACACGACGAAGCGTCCGTTGCGGACTTCCCGCAGAAGCGGTAAACTACCGAAAGCAGCGCAATATTATACAGACGGCGATGTGGTATCTGCGCGAAAAACGGATGGATCAAACACCTTGCCGTTTTGACATCGTTGAGGTCTATGCCGCGGGAAGCGAGTGGAGGGTCCATCATCTCAAGGGGGCTTTTGAGGTGTGAGGCGGATACAAAGGATGCAGGTGCGGTTCATGTCCTGCATCTTTTCTTTTGCTTATCGAATCTCTTTTGCTTATGGAATCGAATCAGTGAATATGCTATAATAACAACGATGTATGCGGTGGACAGAACCGTAATAGGAGGTACTATTTTGAACGTTGCGAAGCCAATTTATGTCATTGGGCATCGTAATCCGGACACGGATTCGATCTGCTCCGCGATCGGCTATGCCCATCTGAAACAGGCCATGGGCGTCAATGCCGTTGCCGCGCGTGCCGGCAAAGTGAATAAGGAGACGCGGTTTGCGCTGGAGTACTTCCATGTCGAAAAGCCGCTCTTGATCCCCGATCTCTATCCGCGTGTCAAGGATATTGCGATGGACTGCAAGATCGTTGTGCGTCAGCACGATACCCTGCGCAATCTGGGGGAGGTTCTGCGCGAGAATGATCTGCGGTCGATTCCAGTGACGGACAGCCAGGGGGATTCTCGTCGGCATCGTCTCGGTCAGTGATCTTGCGAAGCGGTATTTTCAGGAGCTCGGCATGACGAATCTCGCGGATATGCGCGTACGCTATCGCGACATCATTCATGCCACCGACAGTCAGGTGCTTGTCTCCGGCGATGAGTCGGAGACAATCAAGGGACAGATCCGTATCGCTGCCGGAAGTATCGCAACGATTAAGAAGATCATCAAAGGGAATGACATCGTGCTCGTGGGCGACCGAAAGCCCGAGACGATTCTGACCTGTATTAACCAGGGGATTTCCTGCCTTGTCGTGACCGGGGACGGCCGCGTTCCGGCGGAGGCGCTGGAGGAAGCGGAGACGCGTGGTATCTTCGTCCTCTCGACGCCGTATGATACCTATACAGTGGCGCGTCTCATCAATCAGTGTGTGCCCATTCGGCGCATCATGCACGATAATCCCGTCTGCTTCAAGCCGCTCGATCTCCTGTCTGATATCAAGGGAATCATGGAGGAGACCAACTACCGTAATTATCCCGTACTAGAGAATGGCCGCATCGTCGGTCTCGTGAGCCGTGACCGACTGGGGGTCTCCGATCCGGCACAGGTGATTCTTGTCGATCACAACGAGCGCAATCAGGCAGTCGAGGGCATCGAGGAGGCGAAGATCATCGAGATCATCGATCATCATCGCTTCGGTGGGATCAGTACGAGCGAACCAATCTACACTCACGCCGAGCCAGTCGGATGCACGGCAACGATTGTCTCTAATATGCACTGGCAGAACGACATCGACATTCCTCCGTCGATTGCAGGTCTCTTGCTCTCCGCCATCATCTCTGATACGGTGCTGTTCAAGTCTCCGACCTGCACGCCAAAGGATAAACAGGCGGCGGAGCGTCTCGCTGAGATCGCAGACGTGGATATGAACGCGTACGGCCTCGAGATGCTGAAGGCGGGCTCCAGTGTCGGAAATATGACACCGATGGAGATTGTCCGCAACGATCTCAAGGAGTTCACCATCGGAGCCTATCGTGTGGTCGTCAGTCAGACCTCGGTGATGGACACGAAGGAAATCATGGCAAAGGAGGATGAGCTCCTCGCAGCGATGAAGTCCATCTGCGACACGGAGGGCTTTGACCTCAGTCTCGTCATGATTACGGATATTCTCGAGGAGGCGACCTATCTGCTCTTTACGGGCTCGCCGCGCACGCTGATCGGAGAGGCGTTCCGCAAGGATACGAGTGGAACCCATCTCTATTTGCCGGGCGTTATGTCGCGCAAGAAGCAGATCATTCCGCCGCTCTCGGAAGCGGTCAAGCGAATCAAGACATAAGGAATACTGTTATATGGGAGGAGCGGAGTTGCCGTGGCGGCGGCCCCGCCTTTCTTATTTGGAGTGAAAGGGACGATTCTATGGATTTGATGCAAGGGCTGAACGAGCCTCAGCAGCGTGCTGTCGCATGCCTGCAGGGACCTCTCCTCATCGTTGCCGGCGCGGGGTCCGGAAAGACCCGTGTGCTGACATTTCGCATCGCCAATTTGCTGGAACATGGGGTTCCGCCCTACCGCATCCTTGCCATTACATTTACCAATAAGGCTGCCCGCGAGATGCGTGAACGCGTGGATGCACTGATCGGAGATGCGGCGCAGGACGTTTGGCTGAGCACATTCCATTCGTTCTGTGCCCGCTTTCTGCGCATGGAGCTTGAGCACTATGGGCGCTATGCGAAGAACTTTGTCATCTACGATGCTGCGGACAGCAAGGGACTGATCCGTGAGTGCCTGAAAGAGCTCAATATCGACGAGAAGCATACCGCTCCCGGCGCGGTGCAGGCGCATATTTCCGATGCGAAGAACCGTCTGCTCGATGTCGCGGCGTTTACGGCGCAGGCAACGGATTTCTTTGCCGAGCAGGTCGCCAAGATCTATGCGCTCTACCAGTCCAAGCTGCAGGAGAACAATGCACTGGATTTTGATGATCTGCTGATGCTGACGGTGGAACTCCTTACAAAGAATGAGGAACTGCGGACGAAGTACCAAAAGAAATTCCAGTACATTCTTGTGGATGAGTATCAGGATACGAATGGCGCACAGTATGCAATCACCAAGCTGCTTGCCGCAGAGCATCGCAATATCTGTGTCGTTGGCGATGCTGACCAGTCGATCTACGGCTGGCGCGGCGCAGATATGCGGAACATCATGAACTTTGAGAAGGACTACCCGGAGGCTACGGTTATCCTGCTTGAGCAGAACTACCGCTCGACGAAGAATATTCTTGCGGCAGCGAATGCTGTGATCGAGAACAACCTGACGCGCAAGAAGAAGGAACTCTGGACGGATAATCCGACCGGCGACCGCATTACGATCTATGAGGGAGCAACGGAAAAGAATGAGGCTTCCTATATCGTGCGAGAGGTGGAGCGTCTGCACACGATGTTCCATGTCAAGTATGGCGATATTGCCGTGCTCTACCGCACCAATGCGCAGTCACGCAATATTGAGGAGGCTTTTTACGCGACAGGTGTTCCGTATGCAATGGTTGGTTCGGTGCGTTTCTATGACCGGCGTGAGATAAAAGACATTATTGCCTATCTGCGTGTGATCTACAATCCTCGCGATACACTGAGCCTTCTGCGCATCATCAATGTCCCGCGCCGTGGTCTTGGCCCTACGTCCATCGCCCGCATGATGGAGACGGCGGAGGAGTACCGCATCTCTCTCTTTGAGGTGATTACGGATGCTCAGCTGCTCTCCATGATTCCAAAACTCTCCGCCAAGGTAAAGCTGGCGCTGGAGGAGTTCGCTGCCATGGTCTTTACCTTTATGGGGCAGCTCGGAACGCGTCCCATCCATGAGATTGTCGAGGATGTGATCGAGACATCCGGCTATGCCGCTGCGCTTGAGGAGGAGAAGAAGGAAGACAATCGCGACCGTCTCGAAAACCTGCGTGAGTTCATCAGTGTGGCGAAGAACTTTGATGATGGTGCAGTGGAGGGGGAGAACGGGCTTGCGGATTTCCTCGCACAGATTGCGCTGATTTCCGATGTCGATCAGACGGAGCAGTCGGACGGGACAGTGACGCTCATGACGTTTCACGCGGCGAAGGGGCTGGAGTTTCCCGCCGTCTTTATGGCGGGGATGGAGGAGGGACTCTTTCCACATTCCCGTACGCTGCTCGATGATACGGAGATCGAGGAGGAGCGGCGTACGTGCTATGTCGGCATCACGCGCGCCGAGCGTCGCCTCTACCTCACTTATGCAAGGCAGCGAACGATCTACGGGCGTACGGAGATGTCGCGTCCTTCGCGCTTTCTGGCAGAGATTCCGGAGGAGCTGGTCGAGCATAAGGAGGCGGACTACTTTGGCGGGGCTGATCTGCGCTCACCGTCCAATATATGGAGTGAGCGCAGTACCCACACAGAGCGAAAACGTTATATGCCGCCGCCGCAGCATACGGCGGCGGACGGCAGTGTGATCCGCCCCGATGTGTCGGCAGCCTTTCAAGCGGGGGATGCCGTACGCCACAGCAAGTGGGGGGACGGGCGCATTGTCGCCATCAGCGGATCAGGTGAGGATGCCGAGCTGTCCATTGCATTCCCGGGGGGAAGGAATCAAGAAATTCGTGCAAAAGTATGCACCGATTTTGAAGCTGTGAGGAGATCATGAGCAAGATTGATGAGGTAAAGACAGAGCTGTCAGAGCTTCGGCGTAAAATACGGAAGTATTCCAAGCAGTATTATGACGATAATGAATCTGAGATTTCGGATTATGACTTCGATATGCTGATGATGCGCCTGAAAAAACTTGAGGCAGCGTATCCGGAGCTCATTACGAAGAACTCGCCGACACGCACCGTGGGAGGCACAGCACAGCGCGAAGTCGGCGTACTCGTTCCTCATGATGTTCCGATGCTCTCCCTGCAGGATGTATTCTCCGAGGGGGAGATTCGTGCGTTTGTTGATAATGTTCTTGCGCATTTTCCTGCGGCGGAATTTGTCGTCGAGGAAAAGATCGACGGATTGTCTCTGGCACTTCGCTACGAGAACGGTGTGCTTGCACGTGCGATCACACGAGGTGACGGCATTGTGCAGGGAGAAGACGTGACAGAAAATGCACATGTGATCGACGATGTTGCACAGAAGCTGCATGATGCACTGCCATATTTTGAGGTGCGCGGCGAGGTCTATATGGAGCGCGCCGCATTTGCCGAGGCCAATGAGCGGCAGGAACTCCTCGGGCTGAAGCCCTTTGCCAATCCGCGCAATTGTGCCGCAGGAACTTTGCGGCAGCTGGATTCGCGCATTACAAAGGAACGCAGGCTGTCTATGTTCGTATTCAATTTGCAGCGCAGTGACGGCCGCGTATTTTCCTCTCATACCGAGGCGTATGCCTTCATGCAGGATCAGGGGATCAAGACGATAGCGAATTACCGCGTTTGCCGTACGGCGGAGGAGGTCTGGGCCGCCATCGAGGAGATCGGTGTGCGGCGCGGCAGCCTGCCCTATGACATCGATGGAGCCGTGGTCAAGGTGAATTCCTTTGCCATGCGTGAGGAACTTGGCGTGACGGCAAAGGCGCCGCGTTGGGCGATTGCCTATAAGTATCCGCCGGAGGAGAAGGAGACGGTACTTCGCGACATTGAACTTTCCGTCGGACGGACCGGGCGCATCACACCGACGGCCGTGTTCGATCCTGTGGGGCTCTGCGGAACGCGCGTCGAGCGGGCGACCCTGCACAATCAGGACTATATTGACAGTCTGGACATCCGTATCGGTGATACTATTCTCGTCTATAAGTCGGGGGGAAATCATCCCGCGCGTCAAGGCGGTGCTGAAGGACAAACGGCAACAGAACAGTCGCCCCTATGTGATACCGGATGTCTGTCCCGTCTGTGGCGCACATGCCATACGAGAAGCAGATACGGCGGATATGCGCTGTCAAAATCCTGTATGTCCGGCACAGATCGAGAACCATCTCCTGAACTTCGTCAGCCGCAGCGCGATGGACATCAAGGGCTTAGGAGCGGCTGCTGTTATTGCTCTTGTCCATGCAGGATATATCCATGATATTGCGGATATCTTTTCTCTGCATGAGCATCGCGAGGGACTCATTTCCTCTGGACTGATCGGCCGCGCAAAGAGTGTCGATCAGCGTCTTGCGGCAATCGAAGCGAGTAAGCAAAACCCTCCCGAGCGTCTATTGACGGGGTTGGAATTGCAGGCATCGGACGCGCAGCAGCTGCCGCGCTGATGCAGGAGTTTTCATCCATTGATGCCCTGCAGGAGGCGGCGCGTGAATCCCCGGAACGCATTCTCGCTGTCCCGGATATGGGTGAGATTACGGTACAGAAGCTGACGGAGTTCTTCTCGTCTGCATCCGCCTGTGCCCTGCTGGATCGCCTGCGTGCAGCCGGGGTAAACTTTGCGGGAACACGAACGGAGCGTGTGGGGGCTGCACTCGCCGGAAAGAGTTTTGTCATCACGGGGACACTGCCGACTCTGTCCCGTGAGGAATGCAGTGCCCTTATCACGGCGCATGGAGGATTGGTGAAGGGTTCTGTTTCAAAGAAGACCGATTATCTTGTCGCGGGAGAAGCGGCAGGAAGCAAGCTGAAAAAGGCGGAGGATCTCGGCATCCCCGTCTTGGACGAGGCGGCTCTTCGCGCCATGATTTCGGAAGAAAAGGACGGCGTGTAAACGGCGAGAAAGCTATCGACGATCGCACGAATGAAATTAGGCTTTTGTCATCCAAATATGAGGGTCTATCATGCGCTTTATCCATACAGCAGACTGGCACCTGGGCAAACTCTTCGGACAGCGGCACATGACGGAAGATCAGGCGTATGTGCTGGAAGAACTTTTGGCATTGTGCCGCGACGTCCGACCGGATGCACTCGTTATCGCGGGCGATGTTTATGATCGGGCAGTGCCGCCGCCCGAAGCCGTGGCGTTGTTCAACACGGTGCTGACACGACTGGCAGAGCAGGGGATCAAGGTTCTTTGTATTGCAGGCAATCATGACAGTGCTGTTCGTCTGGCATTCGGCGCACAGCTGCTGCAGTCGTCTGGCGTGTATATTGCAGGCACTCTTGACGCGGCGGCGCCTCCCGTCGTGCTGTCCGATGCGTTCGGGGACGTGTACTTCTCGCTGCTTCCCTATGGTGATCCGCCGCATGTCCGCGAGTCTTTTTCACTGGACGAAATGCCGTCCTTCGATACGGCGTTGGATGTGCAGATTGCCGCCTCGCGGGCGATGATACCGCAGGGCGCACGTAGTGTTGCCGTTGCCCATGCCTTTGTGATCGGCGGTCAGACCTCCGAATCCGAGCATACCCTCTCCGTGGGCGGCAGTGATCAGGTGCATGCGGATAAATTCAGGCCGTACAATTACACGGCGCTTGGACACCTGCACGCGCCCCAGCGCGCGGGGGCGGAGCAGATTCGCTATGCCGGATCTCTGCTCAAGTATTCCTTTGATGAGTCACATCAGAAAAAGGGAGTCACACTGGTCGATATCGATGCGGCAGTGCTGTCTCCCACACATTTTATTCGCTGACACCGCGGCATGATGTGCGGATCGTAAGAGGAAAAATGGCTGAGATCATGTCCGATGGATTCGATCCTCTTTCTCACGAGGACTATATCTGCGTGGAGCTTAGCGACACAGAGCCTGTACTCGCCGCCCATGAAAAGCTGCGTCGCGTCTACCCAAATCTTTTTCTCATCACGCGCCCGAACGTTCATGTGGGACATTCCTCCAACGAAGTGCGAAACTATGAACGTGGCAAGTCAGATCTCCATCTCTTTGCGGATTTCTATGCGGAGATGACCACGGAGGAAATGACGCAGGAGGAAACCGAGGAACTCACGCATGTCATCGATGCGTTAGAACGAGAGGAGAGAATGCAATGAGACCGCTGAAACTCCGCATCCAAGCGTTCGGCTCCTATGTGGACGAGCAGGTGTTGGACTTTGAGACAGCCCTTGCCGATGCCCCATTCCTTTTGATCCATGGAGCGACGGGCTCCGGAAAGACCACTATTTGGACGCGATCGTATTCGCTCTCTACGGAGAGTCCAGTGGGGATATACGCGAGGGAGCAATGCTGCGTTCTTCCACAGCACCGCCGGATCGGACGACGGAGGTGGAGTATGTATTCTCGCTCGGGCAACGTCGCTACCGTGTGCTGCGTTCACCAGCCTATTCTCGCATGTCACGCGGTAAGATGACGCGGCGGGCAGCGACGGGACAGCTATTTCGTCTGCCCGATGTTGGCAAGACGGGCGAGGAAAAACTGCTTGCCGCGAACATCACGGATGTCTCGGAACACATCAGTCAGCTGATCGGCTTCGATGCCGACCAGTTTCGTCAGGTCGTTCTCCTCCCACAGGGACAGTTTCAGCGATTTTTGTTGGCAGAAGTCAAGGATCGCAGTGCCATTATGCAGCGTATTTTCCGTACGGAGCGATATCAGCGCATTGAAGAAGCACTGACAAAAGAGTCACAGCAGCTTGAGCGGACGGCAGAGGCGGAGCGTGAGCGCGCGGAAGGCATTCTGCGTTCAGAGGGAATGGCGTCATCGGACGAACTCCGCACGCGTCTTTCTGCTCTTTCGGAGGAGATACGCCGTCAGGACGAAATCTTGCTGGAGCTCGAAAAGGCGCAGAAGAGTGCGCGGCGGGCGCGCGAAGAGGGGGCTGCTGCACAGCAGAAACTCAGTGCACGGGATGCGGCACAAAGTGATTTGGAGAAAAAACGCGAACAGGCAGAGTCTGTCCGCGACTTTCGTGTGCGCCTGTCACGTGCACAGCGTGCACAACCGGTGCTCTACAAGGAGCGCAGCTACATCGATGCGTTGAACACGGAACGCACCCGCAGAGAGGCATACGCATCCGCAGAAAAGGACTGCGCTGCTGCGAAGACGGAATATGATGCATCCGTAGCATGCCTAAAGAAGGTAGAATCCTATGCAGATGAGCATACGAAAAATGTAGAGCAGCTGCATCGCATGAGGGATTACGAACCGCTGGCGAGCCGTTACCAGGAATGTACTTCTGCCTTGCGCGATCTTCGCGTCCGTGTCGCAGAGGGAGAAGAAAAGTATAGAACTGGTGCAGCGGAGATTGAACGTCTCACCGATGCACAGAAGAAGCACGAAGCAGAGCGCACAAGACTGCATCAGATCATGGTCGGGAGTGAGGTCGTTCAGCAGGAGAAGAAACAGCTTGCACAATGCCAAAAGACGTCAGACCATATACGTGAACTAGAAGATGCACTGACATCAGCACGCACACGTGTCCAAAAAGCGCAGAAAAAACTGCAGACGGCAGAGCGTGAATTATCCGATGCACGGACGACACAGCGCCGTCTGCGCACCCTCTATGACATGGGCAGTGCCGCACGTCTGGCGCAGATCCTGCAGGCGGATACCCCTTGTCCGGTCTGCGGATCTCTCGCACATCCAAGCCCTGCCGTTCATGCGGAGGAGATCCCGTCCGCACAGGAGATGGATGTATGCACGCAGCACGTGGAAACGGCAGAGAAGGAGCTGCAGAAATGTACTGCTCAGGCGGAGCAGGAAAAAGCAGCATGCCTTCGGCTTGAGCAGGAGCTTCTCCATGAAAAAAAAACGCATAAAAGAGCTTCTCGCGGATGAAACCATGGAGGCGTTCTGTGCACGTGTTGCAGAACGGGAAAACCAGCTCCGCCGTGCACAGGATGCGTGCAAAGCCCTTGAGAAAACGTATGCCGAAGAGCAGCAACAGCTCTCTGCATGGAAGGAGCAGCAGAAAGAGCAGGAAGCCCTGCTTCAAAAGATTCGTGATCTCATCGGGCGTCATGAGGGGGGAGCGGAATACATTGGAACGTCAGCTGCCCGAGGAGTATCGTGATGCAGATGCGGTGCGGAAAGCGGCGGCACGTCTGGAACGGGAAGTAAAAACAGCGGAAACCGCCCACGCCGAAGCAGAGAAGCGGGAGAAGGCGGCGGCGCAGGAGTGTGCCCGCACGGAGAGTGCCAAGGCGGCGGCGCAGCGTGTTCTGAAGGAAGCAGAAGAAGTGCGGCAGGCGGCGCAGGAAGCGTATACGACTGCATATCGTGCAGCGGATTTTCTGACCGAGGAAGAATACCATCATGCCGTTGCGGGAGACTGGGCAAAGAGCGACTATCTGGAAAAAGTACGTGAACGTATCGCCGCGTATGATAGGGCATTTCAGGCGGCAGAGGAGCTGGTGAAGGCGGCCGAGGCAGCAGCAGAGGGGCTTTGTCCGCCGGACATGGAGGCGCTGACCGAAGCGGAGCGCATCGCCGATCAGCGTGTACAGGACAGCGCGCGAGCACAGGGCGTCCGCATGGAACGCAGGGCTCTCTACACGCGCATGATTAAGGAAATGGACGCACTGGAACGGGCAGAGCAGCCCGCGATAAGCGTTACCGTGTGATCGGGAAGCTCGCGAATGTCGCTGCGGCAAAACCGCCCTATCAGATCCATTTTCAAACCTATGTCTTGCGTTCGATTCTGTCCGATGTCATCGATGCCGCGAACGAGCGGCTGATGATGATGAGCCGGGGACGTTACCGCTTCATCCACGGAGAGGGAGGACAAAAAAAGAAGTGGTGGGGGCTTGAGATCGATGTCTTTGATGAGTATACGGGCTTTCCGCGTCTTGCACGCACTCTCTCCGGCGGAGAGACCTTCCTCGCCTCCCTGTCACTGGCACTTGGGCTGTCGGATGTCGTGCAGCATTATGCGGGCGGCATGCATCTTGATATGATTTTCATCGATGAAGGCTTCGGATCGCTGGACAGTGAGACGCTTGACGTTGCCATTCGCGCGCTTCTCGATGTGCAGCGTGAGGGCGGTCGGCTGGTTGGCATCATTTCTCACATCGAGGAACTGCGTGCACGGATTCCCGTCCATCTGGAAGTGTGCCGCGGACAGAACGGCAGCTATGCATCCTTTACGCAAAACGGGGGATTGGCATTATGACGGCACGGCTGGAGTTTATCATCGGGCGGTCGGGGACGGGCAAAACACATGACTGTCTCACGGCGATGAAGGATGTGCTGCGGGAGGAGCCGCTCGGGCGCCAGCGCATCCTGCTCGTTCCCGAGCACATGACCTATGCGGCGGAGCGGGCACTGGCCGAGGCTCTGACACATGGGGCGGGCTTCCTTCAAGTGTATGTCTTTGGGTTTCGTCGGCTTGCCCGGCAGGTGTTGCTTGAGACCGGGGGGGGGAACATCTGCCGCGCATCAGCGATATCGGCAGGCGTATCCTGCTCAAGGATATTCTGCTGCAGCACAGCAGAGAACTCTCCGTCTTTCAGCGTTCCGTGCACAAGCGTGGGTTTACGGAGGTGCTCGGGCATACGATTGCAGAACTGAAGCGTGATCGGCTCAGCTCCGATCATCTGCGTCAGGCAGCAGATGTCAGTACAGGAAAGCATGCACGACTGTCAGCGAAACTGACAGAACTCGCCACGATCATGGACGAACTCGCTGCCCGCATGGAGGGACGATTGACCGATCACACCGATCGGATGGAGCGGCTCGCCGCGCAGCTCGTTGATGCACCATTTCTGCGCGGCGCCGAACTTTGGGTGGACGGATTCGATTTTTTCAATCCGCAGGAACTTGCGGTATTTCGCGCACTGTTTCGCGTTGTTGATACCGTTCATGTCAGCCTGACGATGGACGGCCGTGATGATGGAACACATGTATTTACCAATTTGCCGGAAATATCTATGATACGGGGCTGTTTGCGCGCAGTTATCAGACGATGCACCTCCTGCAGCAGATCTTTACGGAGGAGCAGCCATCGGCGCAGATTGAAATTCGCCTGATGCCGGTGCAGCATCGGGCGCGGACGGAGGGGCTTCGTCTGCTGGAAGCGCAGCTGTTCGACCACGGACATATCACGCCCGCGAAGGATGATTCCATACGGATCGTCGAGGCAGCCAATCCACGCCTTGAGGTGGAGACGGCGGCGGCAGACATTCTCCGCCTCGCACGCGACAGCGGCTATCGCTACCGCGAGATCGCCGTACTTGTGCGTGATGTCGATCTCTACGGCGATCTTCTCTCACTCTCTTTTGCGGATTGCGGCATTCCCTTTTATCTGGATATCAAACGCCCGAGTGCGCATCATCCGCTCGCTGAGCTCCTGCGTGCTGTTGCTCAGATGACGTGGCGTGGGTGGGCGTATGAGACTGTCTTCCGTGCGCTGCGCACGGGCTTCTTTCCCCTGCTCGAAATGGAGGAGGAGGAAGATGCTCCTCCACTCTGTGCGGATTGGCAGGAGGCTGTCGATCGTCTGGAAAATCTACTGCCTTGCCTACGGGATTCGAAGCGAGTCACAGTGGACGGCGACAGAGCCGTGGGACTTTGTTCAGCGGCGGGTCGCAAAACATGAGCCGCATTTGGACGAGGACGAAGAGCGTCTCAGGGAAGAGCAGTGGCTGGATCGGCTTCGCCGTCGGATTGCAGAACCGCTTTCTCTCCTGACCGGGCACCTGCGACGACATGAGAGCACGGCGCGTGCGCGTACGAAGGCACTCTACGACTTCCTCGATGAGCTATGTGTTCCGCAGACACTCCGACAGTGGAGCGAAACGGCAGATCGCGAAGGTCGATTGGCGGATGCGGCTGCCCATCGTCAGATCTGGAGTTCCTGTATGGCGCTTTTTGACCAGCTGGTCGAGGTGCGCGGAGACGACCCGCTATCGAGCCGGGACTATGAGGAGCTCTTGAGCGATGGGCTTGACGCCATGTCCATTGCCCTGATTCCGCCGGGGCTGGATCATGTCACCGTTGCCTCCTTTGATCAGAACAGCATCGCGGGAGCGCGTGCTGTTTTTGTCATCGGGGCGAATGCTGGCATCATGCCGCGCGCGGGAACGACGAGCGGCGTATTTTCCGATACAGAACTTCTCTTCATCGGTGAGTCTCTTCAGACGGTGGGAGCGGATTCCGGGTATACCGTCTTTGGGGGGCGCACACAGCAGAGCTTTTTGGAACGGTATCAGCTTTACCGCGGATTTACGGAGGCACGCGACTATCTCTGGGTGTCGTACGCACTCTCTTCGGTGGATGGTTCGACCCTTGCTCCATCGCCGCTGATCGCACGGCTACGCCGAATAAGCAGTTCCTTTTTCTCCATCCCACTTGCTATGGTCGGGCGGGATGATCCGCTGCTCCTTTCTGCACCGTATCCTGCACTCTCGCATCTGACTGTTGCGCTGCGTGAAAAGAAAGAGCACGGGGAAATGCCCGTCATGTGGGGGGATGTCTACAACTGGATGCTGCAGGATGCTGTGATGCAGCCGCTCCTGCGGCGTATGCTCCATGGACTTTCTCCCGCCGCGCGAAGTGTCCATCACTGCTCCCGTGGCAGCACGGCTGTTTGCGCGCGACCGTAGGCTCAGAGGAAGTACCACACGGCTGGAGACGTTTCGTCAGTGCCCGTTCCGCCACTTTGCCATGTACGGGCTGCGGCTGCAGCAGCGTGATCGCTACGAGTTTCAGAGCAATGACTTCGGGACACTTCTGCACGGCATCCTGCGCGGCTACGGTGAGTGGGTGCGCAGTGCGTACGGCAACGATTGGTGCGCGGCATTGGCAGAGGCTCCAGAGAAGATCGAGGAACTGCTGCAGGAACTGATCCCGCAGGTGCACAGTACCGTGCTGATGAGCCGTGCCAGCTATCGGCACCGCATCGAGCGGATCCGCTGCACAGCACAACAGACCATACAGCATCTTACGTCATGGGCGGCGGCATCTTCTTTTCATCCCTATGGGTTTGAGATCAGCTTCGGGCGCAGGAATGACGGTGTCCGCCTGGCGGATTTTCCGCTCGCGGACGGCATGACGCTCTCTCTGCGCGGGCAGATCGACCGTCTGGATGTGATGGATCATCATGCCTACTATCTGGTTCTCGACTATAAAACGGGGGCAACGTCACTCCTCCTGCCCGAGATTCGGCACGGCCTGAAGATGCAGCTTCTCCTGTATCTTTTTGTCGTGCGCTCCATCCTGGATACGGAGGAGGCGTTTCCCGCAGGGATGCTCTATGCTCCGGTGAAAAATCCCGTTGTCCCATGTGATGTGCGCCTGGATGAAGCGGCGCTTCGGCGCAAGGTAATGGAGGGAATGAAACTCACGGGGATGCTGCTCGACGATGCGGATATCATGAAGCAGCTCGATCAGGCGGCGGATCATATCTGCATCTCATTCAACAAAGATAACAGTCTCTCCAAATCCTCGGCAAAATTTGTACGTTCACGCGAGGAGTTTCAGCAGCTTCTTGCCTTTTTGCCGCAGTTGATCCGCGCGACGGCAGAGGACATTCTGCACGGAGATATCCGCGTCTATCCCTATCGCTTTCAGGATCGGAATGCGTGTACGTATTGCGACTATCATACGATTTGCACTTTCGATCCTGCGCTCAGGCAGGGGGACGTATACCACGATATCGCCGATAATGCGCAGGAGGCGATGGAGGAAATTGCACGGATCGTAGAGGAGGTGGATCGCGATGGCGGATCGGCTGACATTCACAGCAGACCAACAGCGCGCGATTGATGCGAGAGGACACAATATTCTCGTCGCGGCAGCGGCAGGCTCCGGAAAGACGCGCGTATTGGTGGAACGCATTATTTCGCAGGTGCGGAATGAGGAGCTGTCCCTGGATCGTATTCTGGTTCTTACTTTTACAAAGGCCGCCGCTCTTGAAATGCGCGAGCGTATCGAGGCAGCACTCAATGCGGAGATCGATGCCATTGCCGGGGATGCCGGCATCAGCAAGGAAATTGACCGCCTTGAGCGTCAGCGCATTCTGCTGACAGGCGCAGACATTTCCACGTTTCATTCATTCTGCCAGCGACTTCTGCAGGCGCATATCGACGCGACCGACATTCCTCCGACATTTCGTCTGGCAAGTGAGCAGGAAATACGTCTGCTCAAACGCGATGTCATGGATGAACTCCTTGAGCGAAAATACGAGGAGGCAGCACAGGGGAGCAGCGATGAATTTCTTGCCTTTGCCGATGCCTATGGAGGTGTCAAGGGAGACGATGAAAAACTCAAGGAAGAGGTACTCGCACTCTATGACTTCGCGCTCAGTCAGCCTTCGCCTGCGGTATGGCTCAGCAGGCAGGGACAGGAAAAAGATGATCTGCCGTACTGGAAGCGGCGTGGGTTTGATGTGCTGGCGCGAGAGCTGTATGAGAAACTGTCTGATCTATGTGCCGGATACCACAGCACAATGGACGTTCTGGTACAGGGGGATGCGGAACTGCACACGGCAGCTGAGAAATACATGGCAGTCATCCATCATAATCTGGATCTCTATGAGAAACTGCAGGGCGGGCTGCAGCTCCTCATAAGCGGCGCAGAAGATCAGGCATGGGAACGCTTTCGCATGGATGTGGCTGCTGCAAAGAAACGGCGGAAAAAGCATCCCGCACAAGTCCATCGAGAACTATGATCCGGAGCTTGGCAGTGCGTTGAAAAAAAGATGACGAATATTTACATGGCATGGGACGCCGTTGTCGATCAGCTGCCCGCCACGGCAGAGGAGCTCTGTGCCGCAGAAAAATATGGCGAATACCGCCATTCGTCAATATGCTCGTCTGGCATTGGATTTTCATCATACCTTTCAAAAGGGAAAAAAATTGGATCGTTCTCTTTTTGGACTTCAGTGATCTGGAGCATCGTGCGTTGGCACTCCTGTGTCGACATCCAGAGCAGCTGCAGGATGATCTGAGTACCGTTGATCCGACGCATATCGCAGAGGAGCTTCGTGCATACTATACAGCGATCATGGTGGATGAATATCAGGATACGAATGGGATTCAAGAGGGCATCCTGCGGCAGATCGCGCGCGATGACAACCGCTTTATTGTCGGCGATGTGAAGCAGAGTATCTATCGTTTTCGGCTGGCGGATCCGAGTCTTTTCCAACACACCTATCGTGCCTATCGTCAGGGCAGCACTGCCGGTGAACTGATCACCATGTCAGAGAACTTCCGCAGTCGTGCCGAAGTGCTGCAGCCGATCAATGAAATATTCTCGCAGATCATGACAGAGTCGGCGGTCGAGATCGCCTACGATCAGAGTGCACGCCTGAATCCGGGACGCACCTTTGACGACGATCCTGCGGGGAAATCTTTGGCATCGCCGTTGGAGATCGATCTCCTGGATGCGGATTACTCCGCAGAGGAGGCGGATGATGAGGGCGAAGAGCTAGCTGCCTTTGCGGTGGAGTCACGCTATATCGCACGTCGCATCAAAGAGCTGGTCGATGCAGGATATACTGTTCAGAGCGGAAAAGCTCTGCGCTGGAGCGATATTGTCGTCCTGCTGCGCGGTGCAAAGGAACGAGCAGTCATCCTGATGGATGCCCTGCGAGAAGCGGGCATTCCGTCCTATGCAGATGATACGGCAGGGTATTTTGAGGCAAGCGAAATACGCATGATGCTTTCCCTTCTCGCTGTCCTGGACAATGCACGGCAGGATACACCGCTGACGGCCGTCCTCACCTCGCCGATGATCGGGATGTCGATGGAGGAACTTGCCCTGCTGCGCATTCACACACCTGTCGGCTCGATCTACGATGCTCTAAAGGGAGCAACCGCAGAGGAGGTTCCGCCTGCTGTACGAAATAAGGCAAAGGAGGCACTGCAGACGATAAGGTGCTGGCGGCGTGAGGCCTTACTGTACAGTGTGCCTGAGCTGCTCTGGCATCTATACCGTACATCGGGGTACTATGACTATGTCGGCGCGCTTCCCGACGGCATCCTGCGGCAGGCGAATTTGCGCATGCTCATCGATCGTGCGGGCGATTTTGAGCGCACGAATGAACGAGGTCTGTTTCGTTTTCTGCGCTATATGGATGCCCTGCAGCGGCGCAGTACCGACCTCTCTGCTGCACGGACATTGGGCGAGAGCGAAAATGTCGTGCGGATCATGACCATTCATCGCAGTAAAGGCCTGGAGTTTCCCGTCGTTTTTCTCGCGAATATAGCCGGTGCGTTTAATACGCAGGATATATCAGGAGACATGCTCTATCATGCGCATGCGGGGATCGGCATGCGCGTATATGAGAACACGGAAATCGGGCGGCAGAAATATGATACGCTGGGTCGGCGAAGTGTCAAAGAGGTGATCCGCCGCGAGACGATCGCGGAGGAGATGCGTATCCTCTATGTTGCGATGACACGCGCACAGGAAAAACTCATCCTGACGGGGACACTGCGCACCTCTCGGAGCGGCTTGAGCCGCTTGGCGCAGCTGCGGGATTTCTGCCGGAAATATGCGAAGGAGGAGGGAGAGACGTTCCCAGATGCCGCCATCCTCGGTGCATCCTGCTATCTGGACTGGATTGCCCTGGCACTGATGCGGCATCCCGATGGACAGGCATTGATGGAGGGGGGTCGAGGGCATCGAGCTGCGGGAATGGAGCGATGAAAAAGCGCGATTCGCCGTGCGGATTGAGAAAGCAGATGTACGTACGTCACGCAGTGAGACGGAAAGTGTGACAGATGCCGAACTTTCTGCCATTCGCAGTGGAGAGCCGCTTCCGCCGGGCACGCGTGCATCGTATGTCGACGCTGTTCTCAGTTGGACGTATGACAGCAGGGGAACGGAACAGATCCACGCAAAGACCAGCGTAACGGAACTCAAGCGTGAGAACTTCCCCGATGAGGAGGTTCTGCCGTCCTTTGCGCCTGCTGTCGGAGCGGGGGCAGGCGCAAAGGAATGGGAAGTGCCGCGTTTTCTGCGCACGGCAAAGCGTGCTGCCTTGAGTCCGATGGAACGCGGCACGGCCATGCATGCACTCATGCAGCATCTTGATTTTGCGGAGGTGCCTGACATTGCGGCCATTGAGCGTCAGGCACGATCCCTTTTCGATCAGGGAATCCTGACCGAAGAAGCATATCAGAGTCTCGATGTCCGCAATGTGTGGCGGTTCGTTTCCTCTGCACTCGGACGCCGCCTGCGCGCGGCGAAGCGCGTATATCGTGAGCTGCCGTTCGGCCGCCTCCTGCCGGCGAAGAAATACTATAAGGAGGCACAGGACGAGGCGGATCGCATTTTCCTGCAGGGCATCATCGACGTTCTCTTTGAGGAAGAAAATGGCGATTATATTCTTCTCGACTATAAGACGGATCGTCATATTTCTCCGCAGGATGCACGCACACGCTATCAGTTCCAGATGGATCTATACTGTGATGCCGTAGAGACGATCCTCGGCCGGCCAGTAAAGGAATGCTACCTGTTTGCTGGATACAGGTCGTGAAGTACGAATGGAGCGTCAGGCAGCCAGTGCGTAGGAGGAGAATTCTTCCTTGCGTCGAATCCTGTTTATGTCAACAATTCCTTGAAAGGAAGTGAATCACATGGCAGATTGTATTTTTTGCAAGATTGCACAGGGAGAGATCCCGTCGACCAACGTCTATGAAGATGATACCATGCTTGCCTTTCGTGACCTAGATCCGCAGGCACCGGAGCATGTACTCATCATACCGAAGAAGCATATCCGCAGCGTTCTGGACTTTGGCGCGGAAGATGGAGCTCTCGCGGCCCATATTCTTACAGAGGTTGTTCCGCAGCTTGCCCGCAGCCTTGGCGTCGATGGTGACGGATTCCGTCTCGTCACCAATACCGGGAAAGACGGGGGGACAGACCGTCGGGCATCTGCACTTTCACCTTCTCGGTGGACGTGCATTTGCATGGCCGCCCGGCTGAGAAGAGTATGTATTTTACCATCAGCAGGCATTATAGTTTCATAAATTATGGAACTATAGGAATCGCTGATAAATTCGGCACGACCATCTTGACGCATCTTTTTCGCCCGCACTTCGGTGGAAAATCCTCCACAGAGCCCCACTCTGCGTCCGGTTTTCCACCTTGTTCGGACAAAAAATCTACGCCAATCTGCCATACCTCATTTTATCAGCGGTTCCTATAATGCCTTTTCTGTTTAAGGTTTACATCGAAATGTCGATATTAAAGGTGAGATCGTAAATAACATCCATTCTGGAATGTAAGGAGGTGTCAGCAATGGTAGAACGAGTTGAACGTGTCATGCGCATTAAGCGCGTCCGCTTCAATAACGATGAGCTCTTTGAGCGCAGAAAAGGGTTTGAGGAGCGAGAGAAGGATGAATCCTTTTCCTCTATCTTTGAAGATGAGGTAGAAAAAGAAGAAAAAGAGACAGATGAAGCAGGAGGATTCCGAGACGGCATATCATCTGGAGATCGGGCGTGCAACGCAGTCCCTGTTTTATCAGGGAAAGGCTGACATTTCCGATGCAAAGAGAAAACTGCCTCATGCCGGATGATCTTCATGGCATGCGCCTCGCCTTAGAAGAGGCGAGGCGTGCCTATCAATGCGGAGAGGTTCCCATCGGTGCGGTCATCCTCGATGATGCAGGCAGTGTCATTTCGAGCGGATACAATCTCCGTGAGACGGAGCACGATGCTACAGCACATGCAGAGTTGATCGCGATCCGCCGTGCCTGTAAGGCACTGGGACGCTGGCGACTGACGGGTCTGACGCTCTATGTCACCATTGAGCCGTGTCCCATGTGTGCCGGTGCAATCGTGATGAGCCGCATCAGCCGTGTCGTCTACGGGAGTACAGACAGCAAAGCAGGGGCGTGTGAATCCCTGTTCAATATCACAGGTTGTCCGGGACTGAACCATCAGCCGGATGTGTGTGCCGGGGTATTGGCCGAGGAGTGTGCCGCTCTGCTCAAAAACTTCTTTCGAGAGCGGCGGAAAAGGTTTTGATTGTGTGTGCTTTTCTGACAAGCTGAAAAAATAATGCTTGCATTTTCCGATGAAACTTGCTAGAATACATATCGTTGTCGGGATGTGGCGCAGTTTGGTAGCGCGCATCGTTCGGGACGATGAGGCCGCAGGTTCGAACCCTGTCATCCCGACCATTTTTGCTTAGTGAAGACCAGCCGGAGGGCGGGTCTTTTTCTGTTTATGGGGCGGAGGGCTTTCGCGTGACCTACGAAGAGACGAAATGTGCCGAGGAATTGATTGACTTTATTGATACGGCGACTTCGCCATATTATGTGGCAGGCAGGACGTGCAACGCACTGCTCGGGGCGCATCTGTCTCCTGAGGAAGGAATTTCTGCAGGGCACAGTTATTATTTTCCTCTGTTTGATACGGGCGGCGTTGTCGTTTCGATTGGCGAGAATGTGCACGGACCGTTGCGCATTGTCTGTGCCCATACGGATTTTCCATGCCTGCGCGTCAAGCCGCATGCGGTGATGCACGAGCACGGCTATGGTAAGCTCAATGTGGAGGTATACGGCGGGATGATCCGCAGTACGTGGATGGATCGTCCCCTTTCCCTCGCAGGGGCTGTGTCCGTGCGCAGTACAGATCCTTTGCTCCGCAGATCCACTGTGTCGATTTTCGTCGCCCGCTGATGATCGTTCCGAATCTTGCGATACACATGAACCGTAAAGTGAATGAAGGGGTGGAGCTGAAGCCGCAGAAGGATCTCCTGCCGATGCTCTTCCTTGACGGTCATGAAGAAGGTGCTGACGAGGATAGACTGACTGCACTTCTCGCCGCGGAGCTGCATGTTGCTCCGGAGGAGATCTTGTCCTATGATCTGAATGCCTATCCCTGTGAGTGCGGCTGCCTGCTGGGGGCGGACAATGAGTTTCTGTCGGCGCCGCGCCTCGATAATTTGTCCTCGGTCAAGGCATGTCTTGATGCCGTGAATGACTGGGATGGCACAGAGGGGATCCGTGTCGCAGCGCTCTTTGACAATGAGGAGGTTGGCAGCCGTACGAAGCAGGGCGCAGGCTCGGCTGTGTTGGGGATGATCTTGGAACAGGTCTATACGGCACTCGGATGCTCGCGCGAGGAGTATCTTGAGACGATTCTGCAAGGATTTTGTCTCTCGGTGGATGTTGCTCATGCACTCCATCCTAATGTACCGGAGAAGGCAGATCCGACGAATCAGCCCGTGCTGAATGGAGGCGTCGTCCTGAAAGTGGCGGCGAATCAATCCTATGCAGGGGATGCCTACGGGCGTGCCGTCATAAGGACACTGTGCGAGGACGAGGAGATCCCCTATCAGGTGTTTACGAATCATTCGGATGCGCCGGGCGGGGCGACACTTGGCTCGATTCTCTCGGCACAGCTGCCCATGCGGACGGTGGATATCGGCGTCCCTGTTCTCGGGATGCACTCTGCACGCGAGACCATGGGGGCAGAGGATCAGACGGCACTTACGCGGCTTCTTTCGGCTTTTTTCTCTGCATAGGAAAGACATCTGCGGTAAGGCGTGTTATAATAGAGCACATTATGTAAAGGAATCACTGATAAAACGAGGTGATGTGTTGCGAGCAGTAGTCACGCGTGTTAAGGAGGCATCCGTCCATATTGATGGGATGCTGCATGGACAGATCGGAACGGGCTATCTCATTTTGCTCGGTATTGCGCCGGAGGATACGGACGCCGATGCAGCGCATCTGGCAGAAAAGATCATTCATCTGCGCGTGTTCTCCGATGATGCGGGAAAGATGAACCGTGCGCTCTCTGAGGTGAACGGTGCGGTATTGGTGATCTCGCAGTTTACGCTCTTTGCGGATCTCAAAAAACGACGTCCGGGGTTTTCCAAGGCGGCAAAGCCGGATGTGGCAATTCCTATGTATGAGGCGTTTATGACGCATCTAAGGGAACACGGCGTTTCTGTTGCACATGGAGAATTCGGTGCGGATATGCAGGTGGCATCGGTCAACGACGGTCCCGTGACACTCCTCTTTGATACGGATGAGGTATAGAATGAATACGAATTTGCTTCGTAAATATGCCGCTCTTGTGGTACGTGTCGGTGTGAATCTTCAGGAAGACCAACCGCTCGTTATTCATGCGCCGATTACCTGTGCAGATTTTGTCCATGCGCTCGCAGCGGAGGGCTACTGTGCAGGTGCGCATGATGTTGCCGTGAACTGGAGTGATGAGGAGTTCTCACACATCCGCTTCGTCAGGCGCCTGCGGCACGATTCCGTGAGTTCCCTGCGTGGCGAAAGACATTCTACGATGAAAGTGCGGCGCAGGGAGCGGCGTTTATCTCCATCGCGGCGGAAAATCCGGATCTCTTCTCCGATGTCGACCCGAAGCGTTTGACGGAGGCCGGGCAGACAGCAGGAAAGGCTCTGCAGGGCTATCGTGCGCGGCTGATGAGCAATCAGAATACGTGGTGCGTTGTGTCTGTCCCTACGCCTGCGTGGGCGTGCAAGGTGTTCCCGCACGAGACAGAAGAGACGGCGGTAGCGCGCCTCTGGACGGAGATTCTGCGTGCCGTGCGCGTGTCGGAGGAGTCTGATCCCGTTGCGGCATGGAAGGAGCACGTATCTGCTCTGCAGAAGACGGCAGATTTTCTGAATGCACATGATTTTTTGGAACTTCACTATCGGAACGGTCTTGGCACGGATCTCCATGTGGAACTGCCCAAGGGGCATATCTGGATGGGCGGTGCGGAACGGGCGGCATCGGGGACGATGTTCGTCGCGAATATTCCCACGGAGGAAGTCTATACCCTGCCGAAGCGAGACGGTGTGAATGGTGTTGTTGTCGCGTCGAAACCCCTGCACTATAACGGGAATCTGATCGCTGGCTTTCGCTGACATTCCGTGCGGGGAAGGTGACGGACTACCATGCGGAGAGCGGGGAGGAGCATCTGCGTGAGCTCCTGCAGACGGATGAGGGAGCATCCTTCCTTGGTGAGGTGGCTCTCGTGCCGCACGCGTCGCCCATCTCTGCGAGCGGTATCCTGTTCTACAATACACTCTTTGATGAGAATGCGTCCTGTCATTTGGCCTTGGGGAAGGCGTATCCGACGTGCATCAGGGGAGGAGATGGCATGATGGAGGAGGAGCTTCTCCGTCATGGAGTCAATCATTCCCTTGTTCACGAGGACTTTATGATCGGAACGGCAGATCTGTCCGTCGTCGGCAGGACGCGGGCGGGAGAGGAGATCACGATCATGGAGCACGGCAGCTTTTTCCTTTTGAGAACGCCCATATCTGATTGCTTCCGATGGTTGAGGTGAAAAATATGCGGAACGATATGCAGTATACCCTCTTTTTTCTTTCCTGTATGCTGGCATTCTGTGTTCTCTTTGCAAGAGGAGAAGCGGCGGGGCAGATACAGGACACGGACTTTTCCTATCGCGGCATTTCCCTCGGGGATACAGAGCAGTCACTCAAACAGGCGTGGGGCGAGGAGGATACAGAGGGGACGCAGATGGTTCATGGGATTCATCTGCGCACGTTCACATACGGGGATATTGTTGTCTCGACCACTGTCGCAGGAAAGAAGGTGGTGGACATCAGCCTCATGGGAGAAGCGTACCGTCTGCGGCAGGATGTGCGCTATGGTGCGACGAGCAGCTATATCTTTCGGGTGTTTGGAAAAGCACAGCGGCAGTTCATGAATGATCATACCTGCTATGTTTATGACGATCCGATGAATGCGCACCGCCATCTCGTATTGAATCTGGATGCCGAGCACGGAGCACTGCTTTCCGCGCGGATGACCATGCTGCCGCTGACCGAGGAGGAGACAGAGGAACTCTCACGCGCTCCATACAGTCCGTTTGGTGTGCAGGATCTTGCACGTGATTTCATCGAACAGAAGGAGATTGACGTGACTGCGCTGCCGTCTGCTGCTCCTGTTCGTCTGGGAGGATACGGAACATGACGCATCATCTGCACATGCGTATGCTGGGGCATCGCGTCATGCGCTATGCCGGTATCACGTTGGGATGTCTCATCGCGAGCAGTGCGATCAATCTCTTTCTCGTTCCGGCACATCTGCTCACGGGCGGTGCAACCGGAATTGCGATGATTGTCTACTATCTGTTCGGACTGCCGATCGGTTTGCAGACGTTCGTCTATAACATTCCGCTGCTCTTCATGGCGTGGAAGCTGATGGGACGTGCGTACACGGTCGATATTATCATCGGTACAGCGATTTTTTCCTTTCTGCTCGATCTCACACGTCCACTCAATGCCTATGCACCGGTGAACGATATGATGTTGACAACGGTGTACGGCGGTGTATTCGCAGGACTCGGCTACGGCTTGGTGTTCCGCATGAACGGAAGTACGGGCGGATTTGACATCCTTGCGGCGATTGTACGAAAGTACTATGATCTGCACATGGGCGGCGTGCTTTTCTCGCTCAACTGTCTCATCATGCTGATTGCTGCATTTCTCTTTGGCATGGCACCGGCGATGTTTACACTGATCTATATGTTCATCAATGCGACGATGGTGGATAAGATCGTCGCCGGATTCAATCAGCGCAAGGCCGTGCTGATCGTCTCCGATCGGCATCGGGAAATCGCGGAGAGTATCATCGACAATATGCACCGTGGTGTCACATTCCTGCATGGACAGGGAGCATATACGCGCCGTGAACGCAACGTCGTTTTCGTTTGCGTTGGGACAACGCAGGTCGGAAAACTGAAATTCATCGTCCATAATGTCGATCCACATGCCTTCGTCATCATTATGTCGGCAAATGAGGTTATGGGGCGCGGATTCGGGCGAATCAATCAAAACGATGCCGCTGCATCCGATGAAAATGCGGAAGATGAAAATGAAAGGAGATGAGTGCTCATGGAAGCGACCTGTTTGCTGAACAGCGGCTTTCTCATCCGTGTGGGAGAGATTCTGCTCGTGTTCGATGCGTTTGATGATCCTGCCGGCGTACTGCCCAAAGAGATTGGGGCACATGGGGATGCACCCTTGTATTTTTTCGCGTCACATGCACATTTTGACCACTTTAATCCGATGATTGCCGATTTTTCGGCACACACCACACGCTATATCCTCAGTGAGGACATTCGTGAGAATGCAGGAGCAGCACGGATTCCGCAGGATAAGACCACGTGGATCGGCTGTTACGATGCGTGGCAGGATGAGTGCATATCCGTGACATCGTTCTCCTCTACGGATGAGGGAACATCGTTCCTCGTCGAGGCGGACGGAAAGCGTATCTTCCATGCCGGTGATTTCAACTGGTGGGATTGGACAGGGGACACCGAGGTGAACCGCAAGTTTGCCGAGAACGGTTTTCGGAAACAGATGAAACGGCTGGCAGGGCTTTCGTGTGACGTCGCATTTTTTCCCGTGGACGGGCGTCTCGGGCCATCCATGGAACGCGGTGCAAAGGTGTTCTGCGCTGAGACGAATCCGCGTGTGCTCGTTGCGATGCATTCCGTTGGATATCCCGCATGGCAGCCCTCCGCAGATTTCTTTGCCAAGGGGCGAGAAATTCCTGTGTGGTCGCCCTGCACGGCGGGAGAGCGGCATAAATTTTCCAATTTTGGTTGAAATATAGGAGGGCATTCGGTAGAATGGGAAAGAAATTTCTGTCCTTGCGCTCGTTGTTGTCGTTGTGACTGCCGTGCTTTGTATCACGCACAACGGGAATGCAGGGATGTCACTCAATATGCTGTTACAGAATCAAAAAGGAGAACAACACACCGTGGCAAATTGCATCGCAGTTTTTACGACGAATAAGGGAACATTTGAGGTCGAGCTATTTGAGGACAAGGCACCGATCACGACGAAGAATTTCATCGATCTCGTGGAGAAGGGGTTCTATGACGGGCTGATTTTCCATCGTGTCATTGACGGATTCATGATTCAGGGGGGAGATCCGAACGGGAATGGCACGGGTGGTCCGGGCTACACCATTCCCGATGAGTTTGACCCGTCACTCCGTCACGATGATGAGGGGGATTCTCTCCATGGCAAATGCGGGCCCCAATACGGGCGGAAGTCAGTTCTTCATCACACTCGCTGCGACGCCGTGGCTGGACGATCATCATGCCGTTTTCGGAAAGGTGATCGAGGGGATGGATGTCGTACGTGACATTGGACACACACAGACTGGTTATGCAGACCGACCCGTGCATGATGTTGTGATCGAGAAGATCACGATCAAGTCTGCGGACGAATGAACTACACCTACCTCCTGCGGTGCGCAGACGGGAGCCTTTACGCGGGCTGGACGAACGACCTTGAGCGACGTCTTCGTGCGCATAACGACGGCAGCGGGGCAAAGTACACGCGTGCGCACCGCCCCGTTTTCCTCGTCTATGTCGAGTCCTTTGCGACGAAGGAGGAGGCGCAGCGGAGGGAATGTCAGATCAAAAAACTCCGGCATGCACAAAGAGAAGCATTAGTCCTGTCAGGCGGTGAGGAACTCGCCGCACGGCTGGATGAAATCAATAAAAAAGTACACATAGAGTGAAGGAGATCATTTCATGGCAGAGAAAAAGGTCATGCTGACCGAAGATGGGTACAACAAGCTCGTTGAGAAACTCAACTATCTCAAAGCGTTCGACGCATCGAGATTGCAGAGCGCCTGAAGGCCGCCATTGCTCTCGGCGACCTCTCCGAGAACTCTGAATATGATGATGCAAAGAATGAGCAGGCATTTCTCGAGGGCGAGATTCAGGAGCTCGAGAACAAGATTCGCAACTCCGACATCATCAAGGCGGGCGACGGCAAGACTGTGACGATGGGCAGCCGTGTGACGGTTAAGGATCTGGAGTTTGACGAGGAGGAGACGTTCCTTATCGTCGGCTCGACGGAGGCGGATCCCGATGAGGGGGAAGATCTCGAACGAGTCCCCGCTCGGCGAGGCACTCCTCGGGCAGAAAATCGGGCGCACCATCAATGTGAATGCTCCCGCAGGTGTCATCCAGTACAAGATTATCGATATCAAGAAGTGAAAGGAACATTGATGGCTGAAGAACATGCCTCTGCTTTGCAGGAACAGGATCTGAATGAAATGATGCGCGTCCGTCGGGAAAAGATGGATGCGTTCCGCGCCATGGGGATTGCTCCGTTCGGACATCGCTATGAGGTCACGGACTATGCGGCGGATCTGAAAAAGGAATACGATCATCTCGCCGAGGATGAAGAAGGGAAGGAAGTCCGCATCGCGGGACGCCTGATGGCGATTCGCGGGCATGGCAAGGCGTCCTTCTCCACGCTGAATGACCGCACGGGGAACATTCAGGTGTACTTTAGCTTGACGTGCTCGGTGAACAGAAGTACAAGGAAGAGTTCAAGCGTCTCGACATCGGCGATATCATTGGCATTCGCGGTGTCGTCTTTAAGACGCGGCGCGGTGAGGTGACCGTGCGTGTCGAGGACTTTGACCTCCTCGCCAAAGCACTTCGTCCTCTGCCTGAGAAGTTCCATGGACTGAAGGACGTAGATACGCGCTATCGTCAGCGCTATCTTGATCTCATGGTGAATCTGGAGGTGCGCGAGACATTCCGCAAGCGCACGGCAATCCTTCAGTCGATTCGCCGCTATCTCGATGCGCGTGACTTCCTTGAGGTTGAGACGCCCGTGCTCTCAACACTCGCAGGCGGGGCGGCAGCGCGTCCCTTTATCACGCATCATAACGCGCTTGACATCGACCTCTATTTGCGTATTGCGACGGAGCTCAGTCTAAAGCGCCTGATCGTCGGCGGACTGGATCGCGTCTACGAGATGGGGCGCATCTTCCGCAACGAGGGAATGGACGTACGGCATAACCCTGAGTTTACCTCCATTGAGATCTATCAGGCATTTGCTGACCATCGCGATCTCATGGCGATCACGGAGGGCATTGTCCGTCAGGCAGCAGAGGATGTGCTGGGGACGACGAAAATCACGTATCAGGGGGTCGAGATCGATCTTGGGCAGGTGCGCACCATCAGCATGAACGATGCCGTTCGTGAGGCGACGGGGAAGGACTTCCTCTCCTGCCACACGGTTGAAGAGGCACGCGCCATGGCGCGCGAGATTCACGTCCCGTTCGAGGAGCGTCATGGCATCGGTGGAATTCTCAATGCGGCATTTGAGGAGAAGGTCGAGGAGTCTCTGATGCAGCCGACCTTCATCACGGGACATCCGACGGAGATCTCGCCGCTCGCCAAGCGGAATGCAGACGACCCGCGCATTACGGATCGTTTTGAGTTCTTCGTCTATGGACGTGAGCTCGCCAATGGGTTCACCGAGCTGAACGACCCCATCGATCAGGAGCAGCGTTTCATGGATCAGCTCGCACAGCGTGAGGCAGGGGATGCTGAGGCACATGTTATGGATCGTGACTACGTGACGGCTCTTGAGTATGGACTTCCGCCGACGGGCGGACTGGGCATCGGCATCGACCGCCTCGTCATGCTCCTAACAGATAGTCCGTCCATCCGCGATGTGCTGCTTTTCCCGACGATGAAACCGCTTGCCGAATAACGGTAAAAACTCCTTGACAAAGGAGTACTTCATCGCATATACTTGACAAAGTTTTTGGGTAGGTGGCCGAGTGGTTAAAGGCAACAGACTGTAAATCTGTCATCTTCGGATTACGATGGTTCGAATCCATCCCTGCCCACCATCATCGGCGGCATAGCTCAGTTGGCTAGAGCATGCGGTTCATACCCGCAGTGTCCGGAGTTCAAATCTCTGTGCCGCCACCAAATGAATAAATATCCTCTCGTCCGATGATTTCGGATGAGGGGATTTTTATGTCGTGATGCTGCATATTCAGATATTAAATTTTCTAATTATAATAAATAATTGAAGGAATCGATAAAATAAAATAGGAATTATAATCTTGGGAGTGAGATGAAGATGAAACAGTATTTTTGCGCATATTCAGCGCGATGGCTCGAAAAGAACAGCCGATGGGGCTCATCTTCTTCGTGTGGGCAATTTGATGAAAAGAAGATGCGGCGAGGATAGGACCTCGTCACTTGCTTATCTGATCGGCGTGCTGCATGATCTCGGAAATGTTCGAAGGATTTTGCGGAATATCTTGATTGGTGCCGCAAGAATCCTGGGAATTACAGCCGTGCAGGTGATGGGATCACCGGACGGCGGGCGGACAGTTGCTGTTGGTGCAGTATGGAAGAAAGAATACAGATTATAGGTTTGTTGCAGAAATCGCATCGCTTGTGATTTTTTTCACATCATACCTGGCTTACTGAATTATTATGGACAAGATGGAAAAGATGAATCTTCTGATTTTCTTCGCCGTAACGATAAGGCGGATATACTCTCTCGGGTCGATCTCAAATATTTTTCAGTGAAGTGATTGCGGAGGAAGAACTTAATGGAATATTTGAACAGTCGATTGTATGAGGATTGCCGATTTGATGCGAAAATTGCGCGTGCCGTACATTGCCCGGATGACGAGATGAATGAAGCATATTGTTTTTACTGGGGCATGGTACACAAACTCCTGCTTAGTATGCTGGTTGACGCAGATCGCTTGGACAGCGCGGAATTTGAGCTGGATAGACCACTGACAGATAAATGGGAAACTGCTGAGATATGGGCGGATTTCTCTGATAAATTGGAGCGTAAACTTGCGGGTTTTTCTCTGCCGAAGGAACCAAAAGCAAAGAAGATTGCACAGTTGCGCAAAAAAATCAGCGATGATTGTTTGAAAGCTGCGGAGGAGGAACCGGGAATTTTCAGGCTTTGTGTTCCCACGGGCGGAGAGGGAAAACACTGGCAAGCATGCGTTTTGCCCTACAGCATGCACACAGAGATATCAAAAGAAACGAATCATTGTCGTCATACCCTACACCTCGATCATCGACCAGAACGTCAAAGAAATTCGCGATATTTTCCGCGTGGATGAAGCAATTCTGGAGCATCATTCCAATGTCATTACCGAGGCGGACGGAGAAGACACAGAGAGTATGGACTGGCGTCGTATCCTGACAGAACGATGGGATGTGCCCATCATATTTACAACACAGGTGCAATTTCTCAACACGCTCTTTGCTGGCGGGAACAGTTCCATTCGTAGGCTGAATTCTCTGCAGGACAGTATTGTAATCTTTGACGAGATACAGACTCTTCCTGTACGATGTACTTTTCTTTTCAATGCAGCTATGAATTTTCTTAAAGATTTCGCCGCATTACAGCGGTTCTGTGTACGGCAACCCAGCCACCTTTGGAGAAGCTAGATGTTTCAATCAATCTCAGTGACAACGCAGCCATGACCTCGGATATTGAAAAGACATTTGAAGGATCTGAAAGGGTAGATGTTGAAAAATTGTTATCGTGATGGCGGGTGGTCTGTGGAGGATTGCCTCAGAAATCTGCAAAAGCGTGGAAGAAATCGGGGATGTACTCTGTATTGTGAATCTCACGAAAAAAGCGAAGGAAATCTATCAGGCTGTTTCGGAAAAGATACAGCTTTCAGATAAAGAGATACAAATTGTGCACCTTAGCACGAAGATGTGCTCGGCACATCGTAAAGCAACCTTAAAAAGAACTTCGAAGGGCGCTTGCTGAGCGTAAAAATCATCCGGAGAAAAGACTTGTTTGCATCAGTACACAGCTGATTGAAAGCGGGGGTTGATGTGTCTTTCCCGTGGTTTATCGTGCTCTAGCAGGATTCTCCTCCATCGCGCAGGCTGCAGGGCGGTGTAATCGGCACGGGGAAATGGAGAAGGGGATAGTTCGCGTTTTTGAATGTGCCGATGAAAATCTTGATCACTTGAAAGACATTCGTCACGGGAAAAATATTGCCCACGTTATGCTTTTTATGATCGAGCGGAAAAATACAATTTTAAGTCCCTCAGTCATGCAGGAGTACTTTCGCAGGTTTTATGCTGGGCGTACTGGGAAAGAAATGCGCTATCCTCTAAATACTCAAAATACAATATTTGACTTATTAAGCGCCAATAGCGCAGGCGTGCAGGCTCGTAGGGACGCGGGGATAGGATCGATTCTTATTTTAGGCAGGCATTTCGGGATGCGGGGCGTGCCTTTATCGTCATTGATTCACATACCGAAGCCGTACTTGTTCCCCTATGCGGGAGGGAAAGATATGATTGCCGCGCTTGATGATCGAATTTTTCGACAAGAAATCAATCGGAAAAACAGATGAAAGCAGCGCAGCAATACATAGTAAACCCTCTTTCATATGAAATAAAAAGAACTCGCAGGACTTGGTGCAATTTGGCGGACGGAGAGCGGGGTGATGGCGCTGCGGGAGGAATATTACAATGAGGCATTCGGTGTGCAGACGGAGGAGCAGGGGAATACTTACTGCTCCATTTAAGAAGGTGAACTTATGAGGAATTTGATTGAGTTTCAGGTATATGGGAGGATGGCGCTCTTTACCGATCCGATCACGAAGATTGGTGGCGAGCGTTCTCCTATTCTGTGCCGACGTATCAGGCGCTGAAGGATTACCGAAAGCATCTACTGGAAACCCACAATATATTGGGTGGTTGACGAGGTGCGTGTCATGAATCGGATCACAACGCAGTCGCGTGGTGTGAAGCCGATGAAATATAGCGGTGGTTGTAACGAGCTCTCCATCTATACATATCTGAGCGATGTATGTTATCAGGTGCGCGCGCATTTCGAGTTCAATCTGAATCGCAAGGAACTGGCGGCGGACAGGATGAGCATAAGCATCACAATATCGCAAAAGCGGATGGTGGAGCGCGGCGGACGGCGGGACATCTTCCTCGGTACACGCGAGTGTCAGGGCTATGTCGAGCCTGTGAACTACGGAGAGGGCGTCGGATACCACGATAAAGCAGGTGAGATGCCGCTCGGCACGATGTTCCACGGATTCAACTACGTTGATGAAACGGGCGGCAATATGCTCCAGGTGCGGCTCTGGCAGCCTATTACGAAGAACGGTGTGATTCATTTCCCACGCCTGAAGGAATGCAGGCTTGTGGCATGACATCCGCAAGGTGAAGAGCAAGCTGTTCATCAAGAACAGCGTCACCTTTGCCGCAGAAGAATGGAAGGATTTGGAAGGGGGGAGATTATGAGCTGGATGGAACAGCTGGTGCAGACCCATGATGAGAACGAGCGCTTTGCCGGCAGGGATGATGTTGAGGGTATGAAGGTTGCTTTATCTCCGATAGGGTATAGCATACATGATGCATGGCTCGAAGTAGTATTGAGAGAAAACGGAGAATTTATTGATGCATTTGAACTTCCTAAGGAAGAACGGGCAACCCCATGCCTTGTGTACGCCATACCCAAGAACATCAAAAAGCAGTGCCGCATCCGTTATTTGATAAAATAGCATATGTATCTAAAGATTACCATAAATTTATTGAAAACTCAAAAAGAAAGATATGGAGTCTTATAGGGCATATAAAAAGCTTCTCACAAAGTGGGTGCAGCAAGAAGATTCTCCATTGATTGTGCGAGCAGTTTATGCCTATATCAGTCAGCATGACCTAATTCATGATTTGCTTGAAAGGAAGATTGCGACAAAAGGAAAAATAACATCAAAGTTATCATCGGTCGTTCGTTTTAGGATAGAGGCGTATTGATCCCATGGCGAGACAAAGAGGTACAAGACTCCTATAAACATATAGTAGTTTATTCTATGAGAATGCATCCAAGTCTCTTTGTTATGGATCAGGCAAGATGATGGTAACTATTGAGAAACCTGATACCAGAGGAATTGAACGCATGGAGATGGGACAAGACTTATTTCTTCCAATGATGAAGACAATTTTACTTTTCGTGGACGGTTTGTTTTAGGAAAGGAATGTCTTTCAATTGGAGAAGAAACCGTTCAAAAGTCTATGAATGCCTTTGCGATGGCTTGTTGAGAATCAAGGAAAAACGTTGATGGGCGTGTGTCTTTGCATGGGGTAGAAACTCCGTGTCGATTCCTTCGGTCTTTGATGATACGGAGGATTGATACACAAGCGCCAGACCTATGGAGGCGGCGCAGCCGGATACTCTGAAAATGTGGGCTCAGAATCTGCATAAAGCGTTGGATGGCTATCGGCATGATTTTCGGCGTGCAAAGACGAGTCAGGTTAATGTCATAATCCTAGACGCAGTGACTGATAAGGGGCGGCTTTCTATCTGCTATTACGGCGAGATGGCGGGCGAGGACTTTATCGAACGAATCGAAAAATGGCATACAGCTGGTCAGTGGTATCAGCGAAATCAAGATACAAGGGACAAGAAAAATCCAGGTTGGTATCCACCCTACTTTGGAGTTCCTAGTCCACGAAAGCTGGTTTATGCATATCGTGGTGATAACGTCAGTGATAAGCAGATGAAGATGGAACTTCATAGAATATTCTTCTCTATTGTCCAAGGCGTTCCATTGCCCGCAGATATGGAGCGAATGGCGTTTAGCCGAGTGGTAAAAAGGGCAATATGTGATCCGTTGGAAAAATGGGAGCATCTGATTTTAGAACCTGCCTGTTCTATTATTTGCAATCGGTTGAATCGCAAAAAGGAGGTATATACTGTGGCATTGAATGAGAGAAAGATCAATCGGTCATATCTGTTTGGTAGGCTGTTGGCTGTTGCCGATCAGATGGAGCGTGAAACATTCACTGCAGAGGAAAAAGGGGAGTCGTATCACCAACGCAATGCGTTATAGATGAATATCTTTTCCTCGCGGCCCGTTTCGACATGGGGAAACCATACAAAAAGCTTCTTCCTTATCAGGCAAAACGGGAAAAGTATGGAGGAAAAGAAATAGCGCTTATCGATGAAATTATCTCTATGTTTGATGATGGAGACTTTTGCTCGAATGCACCGTTAGAGGTTGAATTCCTTTTGGGATTATCCTGCCAACGTCATGCGTTGAGAAAAAGAGCGAGAAGAGAATAAGAAGGATGCAATGAGAGAGGAGAATAAATGATGGCTGCTTTGGAAAAGAAAAATTGATTTTATTGATTTATCATTGTGGATCACTCGAACTGAATGGAGATCCGTTGACCGGGAATCAGCCTCGTACAGACTACGATGGCTATGGGGAAATGTCCGATGTATGCATTAAGCGTAAAAATACGGAATCGCTCTGCAGGATGCAGGAGAGAGAATTCTTATCCAGGCAGATGAACGTTCTGACGATGGCTGTGATAGTATTCGTTCTCGTGTAGAAAAACATCCAAAAGTTGGATTGATATTGGCGCAGATGAATAAGGGCAAAGGAAAAGGTCAAGGTGTGGAAAACAAAAGAGAAATGCGGCTGGAATTTGAAAGAGAAGTATGCAGAGCATGGATAGATGTTCGAACTTTTGGTCAGGTTTTTGCGTTAAAAAAAGCAGGATAAGAGAAAAACAAAGAAGAGAATCTGAATCAACAGATACTGATGGCGTATCCGTCGGCGTGCGGGGCCCCGTAACTCTCCATACGGCAGTCAGCCCTCGATCCTGTCACCATCACGGGTATACAGATCACGAAGAGTGTCAACAATGAGCCAGGCGATAAGAAAGGCTCGGATACGATGGGCATGAAGTATCGCGTAGACTTTGGCGTGTATAAATTCCAGGGCAGCATCAATGTTCAGCTAGCGGAAAAGACAGGCTTCAGCGACGAAGATGCTGCGAAAAATCAAGGAAGCTCTCTGTACAATCTTTGAGAATGATGCCTCGTCCGCACGCCCTGAGGGTAGTATGGAGATGAGCCGTTTCTATTGGATTGAACATTCCAACAAGACTGGCTGTGCACCGAGTGCGAAGATCCATCGCAGCATTTCTGCACAGAAAAGGATGGGGTAGAGACACCATCGCATTTGGATGACTACATCATCGATGACAGTGCGCTCTACGCTATTGACGGTATTCGCATTGAGAAATATGTTGAGGGAAGCTTGGTCGAGTAATATGAGTTATGCTGAGGAAGAGTATCTGATGCTCTCGGAGATTCAGCATTATGTCTTTTGTCCTCGTCAATGGGGGCTGATTCATCTTGAGCAGCATTGGCAGGAAAATGTTCTGACCGTCGAGGGGAATGCCCTGCATGAGAGAGCACACGATGAGAACATCAAGGAAAAACGCGGAAATAAAATTATTGTACGTGGAATGCGTGTAGCATCCCCGCGCATTGGAATTTCTGGCGTCTGCGATGTTGTCGAATTCCACGCGGATCCCGCGGGAGTATCTATTCCCTCCTATCAGGGCAGTTATCGCGTCGTCCCAATAGAGTATAAGCGAGGAAGGCCCAAGGAGGGGGAGGAGGATGTACTCCAACTGACACTGCAGGCACTCTGTCTTGAGGATATGCTCATGACAGACATTCCTTTCGGATATCTGTATTATGGGGAGATTCGACGTCGGGTTAAGGTTACATTTTCAGATGAGCTAAAGGATCAGATCCCGATTCTGGTGCAGGAAATGAGGCAACATATTCGAGCGGCCATACCCCGCGTGTAAAGAGGCGAAAAAGGCTGTACGAACTGCTCTCTGAACAATGTCTGTGTACCAAAGCTGAATCGTCTCGGATCTGCGAAGAATTATCTTGAGAGGAGGCTGGCAGAAGGATGAAGCCTCTTTTGAATACGCTTTTTGTCAATCAAGATGAAGCATATCTTGCGTTGGATGGCGGGAATGTCGTGGTCTTGCGTGATGATCGTGAACTGGCCCGCTTTCCACTGCATAATTTTGAGCAGATTACAACCTTTGGCTATACAGGAGCAAGCCCTGCGCTTATGCGCAAATGTGCGGAGGATAATATTGCCATGACCTTTATGAGTCCGGAGGGGAGATTTCAGGCTCGCGTGATCGGCAAAATGAATGGCAACGTACTTCTGCGCAGGGAACAGTATCGGAGAGCAGATGATGCATCTTCCAGCCTCGCCATTGCGAAGAACTTTATCCTCGGTAAGATTTATAATGCCCGTTGGATAGTTGAGCGAACACGCAGAGACTATGCTATGCGAATTGATGCAGAGAAATTCCAGACAGTCAGTGAATTTCTTCAAATTTCTTGCCATGAGGCAATGTGTACATCTGACTTGGAGGAACTTCGCGGGATTGAGGGAAAGGCTGCCGTCAGCTATTTCTCTGTGATCGATGATATGATTCTCAAACAGAAGGAGGACTTCTTTTTCACTGAGCGTAACCGCAGACCACCGCTCGACAACATGAACTGCCTCCTCTCATTTCTCTATGCGCTCTTGATGAATGATGTAGGGGCGGCACTTGAAGGGGTGGGATTGGACTCCTATGTCGGCTTTCTACATCGTGATCGCCCGGGCAGACAGTCACTCGCACTTGATCTCATGGAGGAACTGCGTCCAATGGCGGATCGCACAGCATTTTCCATGGTTAATACAAAAAAGATCAGCGGCAAGGACTTTCGGTTAGAAGAAGGGGGGCTGTATATCTGACCGATGATGGGCGAAAAAAGATTTTAGAAGCATGGCATTTCGCACAAAGAGGGGATGATCACACATCCTTTTCTCGAGGAAAAAATCAAATGGGGGCTTGTACCTCATGTGCAGGCAACACTGCTTGCTCGTCACCTGCGCGGTGACCTTGATGCCTATCCGTCGTTTCTGTGGAAGTAGGGACTTGCAATGTACGTCTTAATCACCTATGATATTCGTACTGTTGATGTTGATGGGCGTAGAAGGCTGCGGCAGGTCGCCCGTAAATGCAGAGCTTATGGACAGCGTGTGCAGAACTCTGTCTTCGAATGTAAGGTCGACCCGACCCAGTGTAAGCAGCTGGAACTGGCGTTGCTTGATATTATTGATCTGCAGGAAGACAGCCTTCGGTTTTACTACCTTGGTAAAGACAAAGGTCCGAAAGTGACGCATTATGGCGTGAAAGAATCCTACGATTTGGAAGCAGCTATTATCATCTGAGCATTTTGCATGAGTGCGAAGGTGGAGTGAACAGAAAATGATATAAAAACCTAGGTGCTAGCAGCACACGATAGGAGCATGTGCTGCTCAGACATCGAGAAAAATCATATTTGTGGCGAGTAATACCCATAAATATGTGGCAAAAGAGGGAAGTCGTAACTTTTTGCGGTCGCGTCCCGCACGGGGCGCGTGGATTGGAAACTTGCAGGATGCAGAAGGAAAGCGCCGCTTAGCGTCGCGCTCGCACGGGGCGCGTGGATTGAAACTTAAAAATTAACTGGTTGTCATGTCTCCACGGAGTCGCAGCTCCCGCACGGGGCGCGTGGATTGAAAACTCACTCATGGCGAGGCAGCGGACAATGAGGACGGGTCGCGCCCGCACGGGGCGCGTGATTGAAAACCCTACGACATCAAAGAGCGCATTGCGGTAATCGTCGCGCCCGCACGGGGCGCGTGGATTGAAACAAGCAGCAGAGCTCCCCTGTTACGTCTGCCTTTGGTCGCGCCGCACGGGGCGCGTGGATTGAAACACCGCCAACGACAACAAGATAGGCGCGAAGAATGTCGCGCCCCGCACGGGGCGCGTGGATTGAAACCCTCCTCATGTAGAAAAAGCCGCCTAACCTCGCGGGTCGCAGTCTCGCACGGGGCGCGTGGATTGAAACGACAATTACTTGAAAGTGCAACAGAAGGACATGTCGCGCTCCCGCACGGGGCGCGTGGATTGAAACTACATTGGTGAGGTCAGGACGCTGAGTGTCGAGAGTCGCGCTCCCGCACGGGCGCGTGGATTGAAACATATAGATATGCAGCAGTTCTGCCACTCTTACACGTCGCGCCCCGCACGAGGGCGCGTGGATTGGAAACACCGCCGCCGCCGAATATGTGGAGACATTCATGGTCGCGCCCTCGCACGGGGCGCGTGGATTGAAACGCAGAGCGAACGTCAATATGGGATTATCGCCGAGTCGCGCTCGCACGGGGCGCGTGGATTGAAAACTGCTGGGCGGGTTATCAAGGTGGCACGGAAAGTCGCGCCCGCACGGGGCGCGTGGATTGAAACATAAAGATGTAGTGTATCCCATATCCTATCGAAAGTCGCGCCCGCACGGGCGCGTGGATTGAAAACTCATGTGCGCGGAACTCATCGGCAAAGTCCGTAGTCGCGCCTCGCACGGGGCGCGTGGATTGAAAACAGCTCTATTCATGGCAAACGAGTACAGGCGAGGTCGCGCCCGCACGGGGCGCGTGGATTGACACACATTCAACAGCTCCGTATCCATACAGGCGGTCGCGCCCGCACGGGGCGTGGATTGAAACAGATATGCCTCAACGGTACGATCAACGATGTATCGTCGCGTCCCGCACGGGCGCGTGGATTGAAACAAAATTGCTTAGCCCGGACCTCACTGTTGCGGGTCGCGCCTCTCGCACGGGGCGCGTGGATTGAAAACCCTGCGGACGGGCTTGCGCCCGTTTCGGCTGTGTGTCGCGCCCGCACGGGGCGTGGATTGAAACTCATCCATGCCCGCCTCAAAGTTGTTCGTCTGCGTCGCGCCCGCACGGGGCGCGTGGATTGAAACAAAGTGTGGGAAAGAGTTCGACGGCGCGTCGCGTGTCGCGCCCCGCACGGGGGCGCGTGGATTGAAACGACAGCGACGAGGCAGGGCAGAAAGCCATCGAAGTCGCGCCCGCACGGGCGCGTGGATTGAAACCCTGCTGTTGGGGTTGAAGTCTTTGTACTGTTGAAGTCGCGGCCCCGCATGGGGCGCGTGGATTGAAACTCGGTACGCAGGTGCGACGGCTGAAAGCTCTGAGTCGCGCCCCGCACGGGGCGCGTGGATTGAAACACCGAATCTGCTTGCAGCACTCGCATCGCCGAGTCGCGCTCCCGCACGGGGCGCGTGGATTGAAACCCATAGGATGACACCCGACCAATGAAAATACATTGTCGCGCCCGCACGGGCGCGTGGATTGAAACCCCGTTGTGGGTACGGACTATCTGCGTGCCTTGGTCGTGCCCCGCACGGGGCGCGTGATTAGAAACGGCGACGGTGTCGCCGTGGAGACGATCTTATATGGGTCGCGCCCGCACGGGCGCGTGGATTGAAACCGCCTCCTGCGGGGTGTAGTCCTGTGAGGCAAAGTCGCGCCCGCACGGGCGCGTGGATTGAGAACTCGCTCTCGGTTCGCCTCCATCTCACCGAGGCGATATGTCGCGCCCCGTATGGGGCGCGTGGATTGAAACCGACTTGGGTCATATCTTGCAAGCGGCGATCAGAGGTCGCGCCCCGCATGAGCGCGGATTGAAACTGTTGTCATGACCTCCAATATAAGATTCGTACCGCGTCGCGCCCGCACGGGGCGCGTGGATTGAAAACGAATGGAAAATAATACAGGCACAAAAATGAACTGTCGCGCCCGCACGGGGCGCGTGGATTGAAAACGACCCACGAAAGAGCGCGAATCCGAGCGTGATAGGTCGCGCCCGCACGGGGCACGTGGATTGAAACGCTTCACCGGTTTCTTGCTGCCAAGATGCTGAGTCGCGCCCCGCACGGGCGCGTGGATTGAAACCCATGCAGGGAAAGGGAGTAGTATGAAGTGAGGTGTCGCGCCCGCACGGGGCGCGTGGATTGAAACAACCGTGACGATGCGGGCGTTGCCTTGCAGGAGGTCGCGCCCCGCACGGGCGCGTGGATTGAAACACCGTGCCGACCGTCTTGCCGAAACGACGGTGACGTCGCGCTCCCGCACGGGGCGCGTGGATTGAAACAAGAATCCGCGTGCGAAACGATTCAAGGCACTGGTCGCGCCCGCACGGGGCGCGTGGATTGAAAACAACACGCCAAAGAGTGTCGCGAATGATGTGCTCTTGTCGCGCCCTCGCACGGGGCGTGGATTGAAACTGACGTCTCGCGCGTCCGCCAAAGGAGGTTGCGTCGCGCCCCGCACGGGGCGCGTGGATTGAAAACTCACGTCTGCGCGTCCGCCAAAGGAGGCTGCCGCGTCGCGCCCGCACGGGGCGCGTGGATTGAAACTATCTTCGCGTTGATATACGCAGCAAGCAGCGGGTCGCGCCGCACGGGGCGCGTGGATTGAAACTCGGATATCTCACCGAGCCAGTGCCGGATTCGCGGTCGCGCCCGCACGGGGCGCGTGGATTGAAAACTCCCTTATGGGCGTCGCGGACGGCGAGCGAGCCGCGTCGCGCCCCGCATGGGGCGCGTGGATTGAAACAAAGAGTCCGGGCAGGTCGGGCTGATGGAGTACGTCGCGCCCGCATGGGGCGCGTGGATTGAAACGGCAAGCACGCTGGCGGTCGGCCGCGCACCATCACGTCGCGCCCGCATGGGGCGCGTGGATTGAAACGACCCTAGGGGAATATCTAAAGCCGATCTGTATCCGTCGCGCTTCGCACGGGGCGCGTGGATTGAAACTTGTCCTTTGCGCCGATGTATTGCATCAGATGATGTCGCGCCCCGTACGGGGCGCGTGGATTGAAACGGATCGTCAAGAAAATCACGGTAACGGGCGATACGTCGCGCCCCGTACGGGCGCGTGGATTGAAAACAACAAATTCCTTTGAGAAACTTATTCGACGAAAGGTCGCGCCCCGTACGGGGCGCGTGGATTGAAAACTCCCGCCATGCGGGGACCAGTGTTGATCGGGCTGGTCGCGCCCCGTACGGGGCGCGTGGATTGAAAACGGATACTACGCAGCGGGCGAGGCGTGTGACGTGGTCGCGCCCCGTACGGGGCGCGTGGATTGAAACGCACAAGATCATGGACGCGGCAGAAAGGCGCGAAGTCGCGCCCCGCATGGGGCGCGTGGATTGAAACCTTGTCGGCTGGGGCACGCATGCAACAGCGGTGTCGCGCCCCGCATGGGGCGCGTGGATTGAAAACAAACGCAGTAAATTCATTTACAACAACATCGCCAAGTCGCGCCCCGCATGGGGCGCGTGGATTGAAACCCCTATAATATTTGGCAGCCCCGCCGCCACCGTGTCGCGCCCCGCATGGGGCGCGTGGATTGAAACGGCTTGGGTTTATGCGTTTGTGCTTTTCCCCTTGGTCGCGCCCCCGCATGGGCGCGTGGATTGAAACGTCACAGCATCGGCGACTTGTACCGAGCGGAGTCGCGCCCCGCATGGGGCGCGTGGATTGAAACGTCACAGCATCGGCGACTTGTACCGAAAGCGGAGTCGCGCCCCGCATGGGGCGCGTGGATTGAAACAGCCCCTGTTACACCTCCTACCTGCTAAAATTCTGTCGCGCCCCGCATGGGGCGCGTGGATTGAAAACAGTTAAGCAAAGGATGAAAAGGATTGGAAATGTCAAGTCGCGCCTCGCACGGGGCGTGGATTGAAAACCGCACGGTCGATGACACGATCCAGTGTATAGCAGGTCGCGCCCCGCACGGGGCGCGTGGATTGAAAACAGTGCCCAGAGCACGATGTCACGCTGAAAGTCAAAGTCGCGCCCCGCACGGGCGCGTGGATTGAAACAAACTCCATGACTACGCGTTGGAACTTGAAGAGAGGTCGCGCCCCGCACGGGGCGCGTGGATTGAAAACCCCTGCTTGCGACGAGCTTCTCCAATGACTTCGTCGAGCCCCCGCACGGGGCGCGTGGATTGAAACGTCCCCGGCACGCGTGAGACGCAGGTGCATCTCGTCGCGCCCGCACGGGCGCGTGGATTGAAAACGTTTTTCCAGTGCTTATCCATTCGCGAACGCCCTAGTCGCGCCCGCACGGGGCGCGTGGATTGAAAACGACGCATCCAAATCCAACCCCATCTACGGCGGAGTCGCGCCCTCGCACGGGGCGCGTGGATTGAAACGTGCGAGTGACCTTGCGGCGAAGCTGTCTCTGTCGTCGCGCCCGCACGGGGCGCGTGGATTGAAACCGAAAAAGACGTGCTCTGGTACGTCTACACGGAAGTCGCGCCCGCACGGGGCGCGTGGATTGAAACGTCGTTGACTGTGGTTTATCGTTCGGTCGTTTTCGTCGCGCCCGCACGGGGCGCGTGGATTGAAAACCCACGCAAAGGTTATCCCCGACAAGGTATGCCCGGTCGCGCCCCGCACGGGGCGCGTGGATTGAAAACTCTCATGCGACACGAAACGCGCCTTGAGTCGAACGTCGCGCCCGCACGGGGCGCGTGGATTGAAATATGGTCGTTGCACCCGGTAGCTGGACGGATGAGGTCGCGCCCCGCACGGGCGCGTGGATTGAAAACGTATCCTCCTACATGGCTACAAGCATTATAGCACAGTCGCGCCCCGCACGGGTGCGCGTGGATTGAAACGAGCTTGCACAGCCCCGCCTCGACTTTGATCTGCGTCGCGCCCGCACGGGCGCGTGGATTGAAACTGCCCGGCGGCGATGTGGCTCGTCAAAGAAGACGTCGCGCTCGCACGGGGCGCGTGGATTGGAAAACATTAAGGCAAGGGAGAGGTACGATGTCACATGAGTCGCGCCCCGCATGGGCGCGTGGATTGAAAACCCCGCCGCTCTTTTCAATCGCCGTCAAAGACACGTCGCGCCCGCACGGGGCGCGTGGATTGAAACAAAGAAGATATAAACTAGATACAGACTATCAACAGTCGCGCCCCGCACGGGGCGCGTGGATTGAAAACTCACGAGTGCGGCTGCTGTGCTGCGAATGTCCTGCGTCGCGCCCCGCACGGGCGCGTGGATTGAAACCTTGAAGAGATAGACATCGCGCCCCGTAGTAGGCGTCGCGCCCCGCACGGGGCGCGTGGATTGAAACTATGAAGGCCTGATGTGGAGGAGGAATAGAAATGGTCGCGCCCGCACGGGTGCGCGGATGAAACATGAAGGCCTGATGTGAGGAGGAATAGAAATGGTCGCGCCCGCACGGGGACGCGTGGATTGAAACTTGAAAACGTCTGTACCCGTATTTTTACGGGATAGACGTCGCGCTCGCACGGGGCGCGTGGATTGAAACTATCCGTTCAGCGCTTCTTCCCATTCGCGCCGGGTCGCGCCCCGCACGAGGCGCGTGGATTGAAACATGTGGTTTTGTGACGGCAAGCCCGATAGCCGCAGTCGCGCCCCGCATGGGGCGCGTGGATTGAAAACGAAACCACGGATGCTGCCCCCATACCAAGGCCAAGTCGCGCCCGCATGGGGCGCGTGGATTGAAACCCGACGCGCCTCCGCTGCAGGAGTACCGATCCAGTCGCGCCCCGCATGGGCGCGTGGATGAGCTACCGCCCCTAGGGGGTCTAGCGGTCGCCTGTGTCGCGCCCCGCATGGGGCGCGTGGATTGAAACATATGACGCTGACACGGGCACACGATTGGAGAACGGTCGCGCCCGCATGGGGCGCGTGGATTGAAACCGCAAGAAATCACGTGGGGGACAGTCGGCGCGGGTCGCGCCCGCATGGGGCGCGTGGATTGAAACCGCAGGTGGGACAGGGAGAAAGAGGAGGAAAACGGTCGCGCCCCGCATGGGGCGCGTGGATGAAACGCCTTAGTTGTTGCCGCCCCGCTGAAAAGGTCGTCGCGCCCGCATGGGGCGCGTGGATGGGAAAACTATATCATCGTGAACGTGCTCCACGAGACCTTTGCGTCGCGCCCCGCATGGGGCGCGTGTTGACCCCTCCGACAAGGGGAACTGTCGCGCCCCGCATGGGGCGCGTGGATTGAAACCTTACCAAACAAGCGAAAGTAAGAAACGACTTGCGTCGCGCCCCGCACGGGGCGCGTGGATTGAAACAGTACGCCGAATGGAATAAGAATAACAGCCAGTGGTCGCGCCCCTGCACGGGGCGCGTGGATGAAACGCGCCAATGTCGGAAAGGCATGGACAGGGGAAAGGTCGCGCCGCACGGGGCGCGTGGATTGAAAACGTAGTCGGTCACGCCGCGTGCAATGGCACGGGCGGTCGCGTCCCACACGGGGCGCGTGGATTGAAACTCCTATGGGCGTCGCGGACGGCGAGTGCATCGCGTCGCGCCCCGCATGGGGCGCGTGGATTGAAACAAAGAGTCCGGGCAGGTCGGGCTGATGGAGTACGTCGCGCCCCGCATGGGGCGCGTGGATTGAAAACGGCAAGCACGCTGGCGGTCGGCCGCGCACCATCACGTCGCGCCCCGCATGGGGCGCGTGGATTGAAAACGACCTAGAGGAATATCTAAAGCCGACTGTATCCGTCGCGCCCCGCACGGGGCGCGTGGATTGAAACTTGTCCTTTGCGCCGATGTATTGCATCAGATGATGTCGCGCCCGTACGGGGCGCGGATCGAAACACAATGTTTTTTTCTTGTTACTGGTGAGCTTGGGTCGCCCCGTACGGGGCGCGTGGATTGAAAACGGATCGTCAAGAAAATCACGGTAACGGGCGACAGCGATGCCGCCCCGTACGGGAGGCGCGTGGATTGAAACAATGATCCATCTGCCTTGAATACTCTCAGCGGCGGTCGCGCCCCGTACGGGGCGCGTGGATTGAAAACCAATACTGCCGATACCAGTTTGCCTTGCAGCGCAGTCGTCCCCGTACGGGGCGCGTGGATTGAAACTTGCGCAAGCGTCGCGCCGCTCTGTTATTCTCTGGTCGCGCCCCGCATGGGGCGCGTGGATTGAAACTCTCACGGATACACTTGAGCAGCTGCAAGACCTGTCGCGCCCCGCACGGGGCGCGTGGATTGAAACCGCTCGATGATGTCCCGACGACCGACAAGCGGGGTCGCGCCCCGCACGGGGCGCGTGGATTGAAACGTGCGCCGTTTTTAGTATGGGTCGCGACCCAGTTGAGAGAGCGTAGCGAACGAAACAAAAACCCACCCGCTATGCGGGTGGAAGATAAAAAGTTATACAAAAAGCATCTTTCCCGCTTATACTAAGGATGTTCAAGCCAGTAGAAAAAGAAGGGAAAGATGCTTAATGGCACAGAAAGCAAACAGTTTATCCCACACAAAGTGGCTCTGCAAGTACCATATCGTGTTCACCCCGAAATATCGGTGGAAAATCATATATGGGCAATACAAGGAGAGTATTCGAGATATCCTGAGGCAGCTATGTGCATATAAAGGTGTGGAGATACTGGAAGGTCACCTTATGCCGGATCATGTACACATGATGGTAAGTATCCCACCGAAAATCAGTGTATCACAATTTATGGGATATCTCAAAGGAAAAGTGCCTTGATGATTTTTGATAAACACGCCAACTTGAAATACAAGTTTGGGAATCGGCACTTTTGGTCGGAAGGGTATTACGTAAGTACCGTTGGGTTGAATGAAGCAACGATACGTAAATATATCCAAGAGCAGGAAAAAGCATGACATTGCCTTGGATAAACTCAGCGTGAAAAGAGTACGAAGACCCTTTTAAGGAAGCAGGTAGTACCACCGCCCTTTTAAGGGCAGTGACGAGTCAAGGGCAATATGGCTTGAACAAAGGGAAAGCCAGCGCCTTTAGACGCTGGCCGGTATTATCCCCTTATAGGGGCGTGCAAACCACCCGTTTGACGGGTGGTCATGATTTCTTTATATATTATACTAGTCGCGCCCCGCACGGGGCGCGTGGATTGAAACCACGGAAAGTAAATCTTCTCGTACTGAGCGAATGTCGCGCCCCGCATGGGGCGTGGATTGAAAACAAAACGGGGGTGACACTCACTGACGGTACGGGTCGCGCCCGCACGGGGCACATGGATTGAAACAAATGATTCCTCTAGGGGTTCGAGGAGGCGATGGTAGCCGCGAAGGGGGAGCTCGATGAGCTGTATGGACATATTCGTACGCTCGGGGAATATTAATGAGCGGATGATGAAGGTGAATGCCACCGAGGTGCGGGGCGGCGGGAGTGTCTCCTGAGGCGTACCGTGGTGTATCGGCGTTTGATGGCGGAGCTGGAGGTGTTCGGCTGGCTGCAGGAATGGGGATGCGTATGAATACGTTTATTTTCGCGAATAATGCGAATATTTATGCGCAGGAAATGTGCATACAGAAGGGGATGAGAGGTATTCGGTTATGGATTATTTCACGCAGAGGTTCGCCCAGCGTCATGCACAGGCGGAGGGGGCGTGAGTCCTATGGGGAGATTGTCCGCGATCCATCAGGGCGGCAGATGATTACGCTGTTTGCAGGCGCGGATGAGTCGACGTTTCTCCATGAGTTGGGGCATTTGTTCTTGATGGATCTCGATGCGCTCGCTGCTGCGTTCGATGCGGTGTCGGCGCATGATCGTGATACGGTGGATGCGTGGGCTCAGTGGCATAAGGGAAAGCGTCTGTATTCCGTTGAAGCTCTGGAAATAAAAGAAGCCCCCCGGAAGTGGAATGCCGCATACAACGCCAAAGAGGGTGTGCTGACTTCATTCCCACAGGAGGTCTTTGGGGATAGTATACCAGAATTTTCGTCAGAAAGTAAAAGTGTCCGCAAAAAAATCGGCAGGTAACTTGCCAAGGTCTGCCGTAAACACGATCCTCTGCCACTGCCGATCTCTTTGAAATCAATATAGCAGATCTGGCAGATAAATACAATCCGTTTGTTGGGCATCTGGATGAGAACGGTGATACAGGCATAACAAGAGAACGACACGCGGCTACGATCGGGTGCTTTTTTCGTTTGGGATTGAACAAACTACTGCCTTGTGTCAAAATTGGGTAAGAGAATGGCAATGCAGGGAGGAGTGTAGTAATGGCAAATTGGGGCCGGTTAGAGGAAATCGAGGAATAAGCTATGGCAAACTGACTGCTGGGAGGTGTCTGCATGAATTCTGCGGAGAAAGATCTTATTGAATTTCGATTAACAAGTTATTGCTACGGACCGGATATATTTCCCACACTAACTGTGGAAATATATATTAATGGCGAGAATTTTCGTGATAAAGTCTGTGACGTAGAACGTCCTTTTGCTGAGGCTGAAGGTAATCCAGGCATAGCAGGTCATGCCACAATAACACCCAGAGAACTATATGAATCCTTGCATAATGATTATTTGGAACTTGACAGCGTTTCTATTTTTGGATGCAGCTGCGGAGTGATTGACTGTTGGCCACTTGATGTAGCGGTAGATATTGGGATAAAGACGGTTATATGGTATGGTTTTAATATGTACCATCGAGAAAAAATGGGACTACGCCGAATTAGGAAAAATTTGTTTTTGATAAACAGCAATATTTCCGAGAAGTAGATAAGCTATTGATTTTTTTGAAAAAAACAAGGCTTGGATATATACAAAAAAATTTTCAAGTGGCATTTGAGCCCCAAAAAATATGGTTGGATCAAGATGTATATGAGTTTGGAAGGAACAAGATGTGTCGCTAACTTATCTTACCTATTTTCGCCATTTGATGGATTGTTGACTTTGCTAAAAGATCTGGAATCGGGCAGTTCCTACGAGGAGCTTAACATTGACGAAGAAGGTAGCTGTACGAACATAAAGATCGAAACAACTGAAAGCGAATGATATATTGAATGTAATGGTCATACAGGAAAACGCTGATGATACGCCAGGAAAATGTTATAGTTGTCAATCGCCAAGAGCAAACTTCATACAAGCATTTAAAATGGCTTTTCGGATATTAGAGGATGAAGGATTTGATCCGAATTTCTGGGATGAACACGAACCTGATTACATTTACGATGATGAAGACAACGTCAATCCTCATGATGTAATGGAATCATTTTGGAATGATCCCTGGTTTCAATTTTTGCGTGAGCCATAAAAAGCTATGGGAGGTCATTGAAAAAAACTTCGTATATATGAGCGTCCATGCTATGATGATTGGTCCGCCGCAGCGATTTATGACTGAATTCTTCCAAAACATGAAGAAAAGCATCGATCAGCGTTATAATTTTGTATTTATTTTTCCTTAACTGTGACATTGAGTACGGAAAAAGTAATTGATTTTTTTCTGAATGGAGATGTTATAATGATTTCATAGTTCAAATCTATTGGTATACCTTGTTTTAATTGTGTTGCCAAGAGCCAAATCGGCAACGCAAGAGTCTTTAAGGAGGAAATACGTATGAAGGTAACTGTTGTTGGTGCAGGTAACGTAGGTGCTACTGTAGCAAACGTCGTTGCGCTCAAGAAGTTTGCGAGCGAGGTTGTCCTTATCGACATCAAAGAGGGTGTCTCCGAGGGCAAGGCAATGGACATGATGCAGTGCTCGCATGCGCTCGGCTTTGACACAACGGTCAAGGGTGTTACGAATGACTACGCTGCGACGGCAAATTCCGATGTTATCGTCGTTACCTCCGGTCTTCCGCGTAAGCCGGGCATGACGCGTGAGGAGCTCGTCGGTGTCAACGCAAAGATCGTCAAGAGCGTTGTGGAGCAGGCGTTGAAGCACTCCCCGAATGCGATCTTCATCATCATCTCCAACCCGATGGATGCAATGACCTATCTTGCACTCAAGTCCACGGGACTTCCGCGCAACCGTGTCATCGGCATGGGCGGCATGCTCGACAGCAGCCGTTTCCGTTATTATCTCTCTGAGGCACTCAACAAGGCAGGTCATCCTGCAACCCCGACTGATGTGGACGGTATGGTCATCGGCGGTCACAACGACAAGACGATGGTTCCGCTCGTCAGCATCGCAACGCTCCGCGGTATTCCTGTCACGCAGCTCCTCTCGAAGGAAGTTCTCGCTGATGTCGTTCAGAAGACGAAGGTCGGCGGCGCAACGCTGACGGGGCTTCTCGGCACGTCTGCATGGTATGCGCCGGGTGCATCTGCAGCAACGCTCGTTGAGGCGATTGCTCTCGATTCGAAGAAGGTTATTCCTTGCTGCGTCTACCTCGAAGGTGAGTATGGCGAGAAGGAACTCTGCGTTGGTGTTCCCATTGTTCTCGGCAAGGACGGCTTTGAGAAGGTTGTCGATGTGAAGCTCGAGGGTGAGGAGAAGGCGAAGTTTGATGAGAGTGTTGAGGCTGCACGTGCTGTCAATGCACAGCTCGCTGATGCGCTGAAGTAATCTTCTCTCCGTGAAAGAATAAAAAAGGATCTCTTCGGAGATCCTTTTTTGTACGCGTGATTTATTATGGAAAACACGCGAAGGGGATTGACAGGCGTGTATTGTTCCTCTATAATAGCTATGCGTCATGAGGTGCAGACGACTCACTAGCTCAACTGGCAGAGCAACTGACTCTTAATCAGTAGGTTCACGGTTCGATTCCGTGGTGGGTCACCATGAATGTTATCCGCACGTGCGGTTTTTAGGCAGGTTGGCATACCAACCTGCCTTTCGTATATCAAGACGAGAGAAGGGGAGCTGACATTGAATATCCTGATTTTGAACGATGACGGGATCGCCGCAGAAGGGATCCGCGTACTGGCGCGCCGTTTGGCCGGAGTACATAATGTGACGGTTGCGGCTCCCATGCATCAGCAGAGCGGTACGTCTCATGCACTGACAATCGGACGTGCCATCGAGGTTCGAGAGGATACGTCCTTTGATCGAGCAGCGGGGATTACGGCGTGGGCGATTGACGGCACGCCGACGGACTGTGCAAAGCTCTATCTGGATGCGATTGCGTCGGAACCGCCGGATGTGGTGCTCTCGGGCATCAACCACGGCTCAAATCTTGGGACAGATGTGATCTATTCGGGAACGGTCGGTGCCGCCTTTGAAGGATATTTCCACGGAATTCCATCGTTTGCACTTTCCCTGCTTGACGGCAGCAGTCTTTCATTTGCCGATGCGGCAGATTATTTTGTCCCATTCATGGAAAAGGTTCTTGTCGCTGCAGACCAGCCATTTTTGTTGAATATCAACTTTCCGAAGGAGCTGGTCGGAGATGGGCCACGTTTTGTGTTCTGCCGTCAGGGCGGACGCGACTATGTAAATGCGTTTGAGCGCATTGAGATGGAAGAGGGGCGCGTGCATTACAAGGTGGCAGGTGAGGTGTCCGATACGGATAAGGGGATTGGAACGGATATCTATGCTGTGGAGCACGGGCTGATCGCAGTGACCCCGCTGGGCGTGGATATGACGGACTATCCTCTGCTGCACCAGCTAGGGGCGCTGCTATAACTACATTGATAATCACTATAAAGAGAGGAGATTCGGGCTTCTCCTCTTTTTTTTCATTCCTGTATGCGGTATAATATCGAATATGAATAGGATTCATGTTTCTGTGGGCAAAAACTCGTACGATGAAGAGGAGTGAGGTGCGTGCTGTATCCGCTGAATGTCGATCTGAGCGGACGCTCTCTTATCCTTGTCGGTGGCGGAAAGGTGGCGGAGCGTAAAGTACGCGGCATTCTCTCTGCGGGTACGGAGACATCCATCTGTGTAATCGCTCCGAAAATCACAATGGTGCTGCAGGAACATGCTGCGGCAGGCAGGTTATGTTGGAAGCAGGCCTACTATGCGGACGGGATGCTCGAAGGTGCGTTTCTCGTCTATGCGGCGACGGATCTGCGCGAGGTCAATGCGGCTGTGGCTGCAGAGGCAAAACGCAGGGGGGATTCCCGTCAACGTTATTGATGATCCTGCGGCTTCAACGTTTCAGGTGCCTGCCTCGATACGCCGTGGAGAGCTGATACTGTCCGTCTCGACCGCAGGCGGCAGTCCGGCGCTCTCGCGTGCGATACGAATGGAACTGGAGGAGATGTATCCGCCTGCCTTTGGAATGTGGCTGGAGCGTGTCTCCTGTCTGAGGGTGGAACTTCAGGAGTGTATCTCGTCGAGCAGTGCACGCACACGCTTTTGGCATACGGCACTGCGCCCCGATATTTTGACCATGGTTCGTCATGGTGCGATGGAGAAAGCAGAGGTTGAACTACGGAATGCGGCTCTTGACTTTGGGGCTCAATCATCGGACTGCACCGATTGATGTACGTGAGCGGGTTTCGTTCTCGCGCGAGGAGTTGCGCACGGGGCTCCAGAACCTAGGCGACTACGACGGGGTGAGCGGGCTTGTGGTTCTGTCTACCTGCAACCGAACGGAGCTCTACGCTGCTGTGGAAGATCTCGCGGAGGGGGAGCGCTCCGTGCGGCAGTTCCTGCATGATCTGGCGCAGGGCGGAGATGATCTGGATGCGTATCTCTATACGTACACTGATGATGCGGCGATTGAGCATCTCTTTCGCGTGGCGTCAAGTCTCGACTCGCTGGTACTCGGTGAGGGACAGATTCTCTCACAGGTGAAGGAGGCGTATGCGCTGGCACGAGAGGCAGGGGTGACCGGAACGGTACTCAATCTGCTCTTCCATCGTGCGATCGCCACGGGAAAACGTGTACGGACGGAAACGCGCATCGCTTACCGTTCTGTGTCGGTGAGCTATGCTGCTGTCGAGCTTGCTGCGGCGTCGCTGGGCGGTCTTGTGGCTGCGGTGCGCTGATCTTCGGTGCGGGAAAGATGGCGGAGCTGACAGCGGAGCATCTGCGTGCGCACGGGATCGAGACGATCTATGTTGCCAACCGTCACATTGAACGCGCACAGGTTCTTGCTGAGCGTATCGGCGGAGAAGCCATCCCCTTTGATCGTGCAATGGACTATGCGACCCATGTCGATGTCGTCGTTACATCGACTGGGGCACCGCACTATGTCATCAAGGCATGGGAGGCGCGCCGTCTCATGACGCGCCGTCAGGGACGCAAGATCTTCTTTATCGATATTGCCGTTCCGCGTGACGTTGACCCCGATGTTGCGGGGATCAAGGGAATTGAGCTCTATAATATTGACGCGCTTGAGGCAGTGGTGGATGAGCACATGGGAGAGCGGCAAGCAGAGGCAGTCAAGGCACAGAAGATTGTTGCAGAGGAGGTCACAGCTCTGCAGGAACGCTTTAAATATCTTTCGTTCCAGCCGCTTATGGCACTGCTCTCAGGACGATGCGAGCGTATTCGCGCGCGAGAGATCAAGCGCGTGAGTGCGAAGCTGCCCGATCTCTCGGAGGAGGAAGGCCGTCAGGTTGAGCACATGAGCCGTATGATTGTGCGAAAGATACTGCGCATCCCGATGATGAAGCTGCGGTCATCTGCGGGAACCAAGGATGAGGCATTTTACATCGAAGCAATGCGTTCTCTTTTTAAGTTAGATGCGATGGGAGAGACAGGAACCAGTGAACAGCGGCACAATCACTATCGGTACACGAGCGAGCAAGTTGGCTCTCTGGCAGGCGAGCTATGTGGCGGAGGCCATTAAAAAGGAGCATCCATCCTACTGCGTGGAGCTGCGTGAACTGACGACGAAGGGAGATCGTATCCTAGATGCACCGCTCGCCAAAATCGGCGGCAAGGGGCTCTTTACGAAGGAACTTGAGCAGGCGATGCTGGACGGTGCAGTCGATCTTGCCGTGCATAGTCTGAAGGATATGCCGACGGAGGTTCCCGACGGACTGGTCATCGGTGCGATTACAACACGGCTCGATCCCGGTGATGCCTTTGTCAGTGCACACTACGCTGCGGTGGAGGATCTGCCTGTCGGGGCACGCGTGGGTACGTCGAGTCTGCGCCGCCGCGCACAGCTCCTCGCCGTGCGGCCCGATTTAACAATCTGTGATCTGCGCGGAAATGTCAATACACGTCTTGCCAAGCTCGACGCGGGAGAGTTCGATGCGATTGTGCTTGCGGCGGCAGGACTAAAGCGACTCGGCTTTGAACGTCGTATCCGCAGCATTTTGCCCCGCTCTGTGATGCTTCCTGCGGTTGGGCAGGGCGCACTTGCCATTGAATGCCGCGCTGGGGATACCGCGATTCTTTCCACTATTGCGTTTCTGCGTGATGCGGGGATGACGACGGCGGCACAGGCAGAGCGCGCTTTCCTGCGTCGCGTTGAGGGCGGCTGTCAGATCCCTGTCGGGGTCTACGCTGAGGTCGATGCCGATGGTCAGATTTCCATTGATGCGATGATTGCTTCGGTCGATGGACAGCGTATCTGCCGCTCTGATGCACACGGAGCAGGCGAGCAGGCTGAGGCTATTGGAACTGCTCTTGCCGAGGAGCTCCTCGATGCCGGCGGACGTGAGATTTGAAAGAGATTGGAATTACAGCATGAAGAACGGAATGGTGTTTCTTGTTGGCGCGGGTCCCGGAGATCCGCGCCTTTTGACCGTGGGGGCGATGCAGTGCCTGAAACGGGCGGATGTTGTTGTCTATGACCATCTTGCCGATGAGAGTATTCTCTCCTATGTGCCTGAGGCAGCAGAGCGGATCTATGTCGGCAAGCAGTCCTGCCATCATACAATGCGACAGGAGGAGATCAATGTCCTGCTCGCAGACAAGGCGGAGGAGGGAAAGACAGTCGTTCGTCTGAAGGGCGGAGATCCGTTCGTCTTTGGCCGCGGTGGGGAAGAGGCTCTCGTTTTGCTGGAACGTGGAGTACCCTTTGAGATCCTGCCCGGTGTCACCTCTGCGATCAGCGTGCCGGCCTATGCTGGTATTCCCGTGACACATCGAGGTGTGGCGGTTTCCTTTGCCGTGGTCACGGGGCACGAGGATCCGACGAAACCTGAGTCTCACGTCCGCTGGCAGCATCTCGCAACAGGTGTGGATACACTGATCTTTCTGATGGGCGTGGCAAATCTTCCTGAGATCACGAAAAATTTGATCGAGAATGGGCGTCCCGCAGATACCCCAGCAGCACTTATCCGATGGGGGACGCGTGCCGATCAGGAGACGTACGTGACGACGGTCGGTGAGGCGGCTGAGATGGTGCGTCGTGATGGGATACGACCGCCCGCGATCTTCATTGTGGGGGATGTGGTGCGTCTGCGAGATCGTCTGCGCTGGTTCGATCGCAGAGAGTTCCGTCCTCTTTTTGGAAAACGCATTCTTGTCACACGCGCGCGTGCTCAGGCATCGGCATTGACGGAGAAACTGACGGCACTTGGTGCATCCTGCGTCGAGGCACCGGTGATTCGCATTGTTCCGCCGTCCGATTCGTACGCGGGACTGGATTCTGCCATCGGAAAACTGCAGGACTATCACTGGGTGATCTTTACCAGTGTCAACGGTGTGGAGCATTTCTTTGCGCGACTTCATCACGCAGGAAAGGATACGCGCGCGCTCGGCTATGCTAAAATTGCTGCCATCGGTACGGCGACACGGGATCGTCTGCGCACCTACGGGATCGAGGCAGATATTGTGCCGCAAGAGTTCCGCGCAGAGGCAGTCGTGGATGCGCTCCGTCCGATTCTGCCGCCGCGTGCCCATATCCTCCTGCCGCGTGCACAGGAGGCACGCGACGTTCTTCCTGCGTCCTTGAGTGCACATGGGGCGACCGTCGATGTTGTCGCAGCCTATGAGACAGTACCCGAGACAGAACATGGGGAAGAGCTCGCCGCCCAGATGATGGACGGCGCGTTTGACTATGTTACGTTTACCAGCTCCTCAACCGTCAAGAATCTCGTGCGCATGCTCGGCAATATTACGCCGCTCCAGCACACGAAGATTGCCTGCATTGGACCGGTAACGGCGGAGACCGTAAAGAGTTATGCGCTGATGCCCGCTATGACAGCCATGACCTATACGATTGATGGACTGGTAGACTGTATAAGGGAGAGTGTAGAATGAGTATGATTCAGCGTCCGCGCCGTCTGCGCATCTCGTCTGGAATGCGCGATCTTGTGCGTGAGACAGAGCTGTCGGTGTGCGATTTTGTCTATCCGATCTTTGTTGTTCCCGGAGAGAAGATCAAAGAAGAGATCCCGAGTATGCCGGGTTGTTTCCACTACTCTGTGGATCAAGTCGCAGCGCTCGCACACGAGATTGCAGCGCGTGGGATTCGCGCCGTCGAGGTGTTCGGCCTTCCTGCTTATAAGGATGAGGACGGCAGCTCTGCCTGGGATATGGAGAGTCCTGTCCAGCGCGCGATCGCTGCGATCAAGGATGCTGTTCCTGACCTGCTGGTCGTTGGTGATGTATGCCTTTGTCAGTATACGACGCATGGACACTGTGGACATCTCACAGGACACTATGTCGATAATGACAGGACACTCGCACTCCTGCAGAAGGTTGCCGTAAGTCAGGTGAAGGCGGGGGCAGACATCGTTGCACCGTCTGATATGATGGATGGACGCATCGCCGCCATCCGCGAGGCACTTGATGAAAATAAATTTGAGAACACCTCCATCATGAGCTACGCAGTAAAGTATGCCTCGGGATACTATGGACCTTTTTCGCGATGCGGCGGATAGCACGCCCGCCTTCGGTGACCGCAGACAGTATCAGATGGATCCGGCGAATGTCCGTGAGGCACTGAAAGAGACTGCATTGGATGTGGAAGAGGGCGCTGACATCATCATGGTAAAGCCGGCTCTTGCCTATCTCGATGTGGTACGCCGTGTCTATGAGGTGACCGATCGCCCCATTGCCGTCTACAATGTCAGCGGCGAGTACGCCATGGTCAAGGCGGCGGCAGCAAACGGCTGGATTGATGAGCAGCGGATTGTTCTGGAGACACTGACAGGCATGAAGCGTGCCGGCGCAAAGATCATCATCACCTATCATGCCTTGGATGCTGCTGACTGGATGAACGGATAAGGAGGGAACTATGCGCCATACCGAAAAATCAAGGGCTGCCTTTGACGAGGCAAAAAAGTATATGCCCGGCGGGGTCAACAGTCCCGTCCGTTCGTTTGCCAATGTGGGAGGCAATCCGCTCTTTATTGCACGTGCAGAGGGGGCGTATATCTACGATATTGACGGGAACTCCTACATTGACTACGTGGGATCATGGGGACCGATGATCGTCGGACACGCGCATCCACATGTGGTGAAGGCTCTGCAGGAGGCTGTGGCGCGCGGGACGAGCTACGGTGCACCGACGCTCATGGAGACGGAGCTGGCCAAGCTCGTTCAGTCGGTCTATCCGACCATTGAATGCATCCGTATGGTCAACTCAGGAACCGAAGCGACGATGAGTGCACTGCGACTGGCACGCGGCTATACCGGACGGGATAAAATCGTCAAGTTCATCGGATGCTACCACGGGCATAACGACAGCCTTCTCGTCAGCGCAGGCTCAGGCATGGCGACCTTCGGCGTTCCGAGTTCTCCCGGTGTGACGAAGGGGACAGCGGCGGACACGATTGCTGTTCCGTACAACGATGAGGCTGCCATCCGCGATGTGATGGAGCGTGAGGCGATCATATTGCCGCCGTCATCGTTGAGCCGGTTGCGGGAAATATGGGGCTGGTGCTGCCGCGTCAGGGCTATCTCTCCCTGCTGCGTGAGCTGACCGAGCAGCACGGCACACTTCTCATCTTTGATGAGGTGATGTGCGGCTTCCGTGCGTCCTTGGGTGGCGCGCAGGCTGCCTATGGCATTCGCCCCGATCTCACCTGTCTCGGCAAGATCATCGGTGGCGGTCTGCCCGTTGCGGCATACGGTGGACGCCGTGAGATCATGGAGCAGATTTCCCCCTCGGGTCCCGTCTATCAGGCGGGCACACTCTCGGGCAATCCACTTGCCATGACGGCGGGCATTGAGACGCTGAAGCTCATCACGGCAGACCCCGAAGAAGGCAAGGCGGATTACAGCCGTGAACTGACTATCAAGACGAAGAATCTCCTGCTTGGCTGGCAGCGTACGGCGAAGGAGGCAGGCGTGTCGATATGCGCGCATCAGGCGGGCTCGATGTTCGGCATCTTCTTTATTGATCGTGATGTCTATAACTATGAGGATGCCGCTGCCGCTGATCAGGATGCCTTCCGCATCTGGTTTGAGACGATGCTCGACGAGGGGGGTGTATCTTGCCCCGTCCCAGTTTGAAACGGTATTCATGTCGGGAGCGCATACAGACAAAGACATTGAGCATACGATTGCCGCTTCGGAGAAGGCGTTTGCCGCAGTCAAAAAAGCACGAAAATAATTTTTCTCAAAGACCTCATGCGACTGTATCGTGTGAGGTCTTTTTGTGGTTTGAAACATCTGTCCGTGTGAGTGAAGTCCATTGATAGTGGAGGCAGTTCATGATATAATTCAATCGATATTATTCTCATAATTAGTAGTTGAGGCGGTGTTTCTCATTAGTGAGATGAATGTTGCGGAAGGGAAGAATAGCAAAGGAGAATCCTTTCTCAAGGGCACTTTTGTTCTGACCATCGCAGGTTTTGTGGTTAAGGTGATCGGGTCGCTGAACTGGATCTTCGTCTCCCGTATTTTGGGCGGCGAAGGTATTGGTCTCTACCAGATGGCGTTCCCCATTTATTTTTTTGCCATGACGGTCTCGCAGGCCGGTGTCCCGGTAGCAATTTCGATTATTACGGCGGAACGCGTCGCACTCAAGGATATCTACGGAGCGAAGCGTGTGTTTCGCATCTCTATGATGCTCATGGTGCTGACAGGACTGCTCTTTTCGATTTTGACCTATTTGGCGGCAGACTGGCTGATCGAGTGGCAGCTGATTCGTGATGCGCGTGCCTACAAGGCTGTGGTGGTGCTTGCCCCGACGGTCTTTTTCGTGACCCTGCTCGCCAGTTCCCGTGGGTATTTGCAGGGATGGCAGCGCATGACACCGACGGCGGTGTCGCAGATCGTAGAGCAGATTTTCCGCGTGGTGACCATGATTGTCCTCGCGAGTCTTCTCATGCCATGGGGGCTGGACTACGCAGCCGCCGGCGCGTCACTCGGGGCTTTCGCAGGAGCGGTGACGGGGCTCATTGTTCTCGTCTACTTCCATATCAAACTGGAGCGGGATATTGCTCGTGATTACGGGACGGAGCTGAAACCTCTGCCGAATGTTCCTTACGAGACGCGGCTTTCGATCATTCATCGTATTTTTAAGCTGGCACTTCCGGTCTCGGCGGCGAGCATTATGCTGCCCGTGGTCTCGAATCTGGATCTGATGATTGTTCCGCAGCGTCTTGAGGCAGCAGCTACAGCATCAGTGAGGCGACGGAGCTTTTCGGTTATCTGAACGGCATGGCCGTTCCGCTCGTCAATCTGGCGACGATACTGACCGCGTCCATGGCGATGAGTATTGTGCCCGCCATCTCGGAGTCACGCGTGCTTGGCGATCAGGCGCGCGTCTACGATCAGACAGCGGCATCCGTGCGCATTTCGAATTTCGTCTGTTTTCCCGCCTTTGTCATTGTGTTTATTTTGGCGACGCCAATTTCTTCGCTGATCTACAATGCACCGGGAGCGGGGCCTGCGGTCATGATCTCGGCGGTGAGCATCATCCTGCTCGGTCTGCATCAGGTCTCAACGGGGATTTTGCAGGGACTTGGTCATCCGACCATCCCCATGGTGAACATGGTGCTCGCAGCGGCGGCAAAGATTTTTCTAAACTGGCATCTGACGGCGATCCCATGGCTCGGCATCATGGGCGCGGCATGGGCGACGGCGGCAGATATGGGTGTCGCGGCGATCATCAATCTTTACTTTATCTACCGTTTCATCGGCTATCGTATCGAGCTTCTCCAGCTCATCAAAACGATATGTTCTGCCGGAATTATGGCATGTGCCGTCCATTCTTCTACGCATGGACACTGGCATGGTGGGGGATTGCAGCGATCTCAACCTTTGGTGCTGTGTTCTTCGGCTGCTTCGTCTATGTGGCGGCGATGATCCTGCTGCGCGGCCTGATCGAGGAGGATCTGCGCCGCCTGCCGATGGTCGGTACAGTCGGCATCCGATTTTTACAGCGGATTGGGGTGTATAAGGTATGAAGAAAATGGCATTGATCTACAATCCAGTCTCGGGACATGCTCTCTTCAAGGGTAAGCTGGATATGCTGATCGAGCTTTTTCAGCATCACGATATCATGCTTTGCCCCTATCGCACGCGTGGGAACGGACAGGATCAGCTCAGCCAGTTTCTCTGTGAGATTGCCCCTGCCGGCGTACTGGCAGCGGGCGGAGATGGAACGGTACACGCAGTAGTGAACGCACTGCAGGATGCCAAGATCGACATACCGCTCGGCATCTTAGGCAGTGGCACATCAAATGATTTTGCTACACACCTTGGGATCGGAGGGGATTGGGAATCCTATGCGGAGCGCATCGCGGCGGATGAGTCGCGCCGCGTCGATCTGGGGGTTTTGGAAGGGCAGGGACGCTATTTTGTCAACGTCCTCAGTGCCGGTGTTCTGACAGGGATCGCCCATGAGGTGAAGTCGGCCTACAAGAATGCACTTGGCAGAATCGCCTACTATCTGAAGGGGATCGGGGAGCTTCCGCGCCTGCATTCATTTCCGGTGCGCATCACGGCGGATGGTGAGCACTATGAGGAAGAAATTTTCCTGTTCGTCATTGCCAACAGCCCTGTAGTGGCTGGGATGAAGCAGATCGGCAGTGATATTGCGATCAATGACGGGATGCTCGACCTCCTTGCCGTAAAAAAAACAGGTCTGCCACAGTTTATGTCTGTGGCGGCAGACCTGTTTGCCGGAAAGTCGGTATCGGAGCGGGACAATATCCTGCACATACGTGCGCGGTCATTTGAGCTTACAACGGATGCACAGCTCTTTAGCGATGTGGACGGGGAATGCGGACCGCGTCTTCCGCTGTGTGTGAAGACCGTTCCGCTGGCACTCTCCGTGTATTGTTGAGCCACTTCATATTATTCGTTGTTCCCTAAATAGTAGGCAACAAATTGCTGAGCCGTGCGTCCACTGCGCCCGCTGTGCGTCATCTCCCAACGAAGTCCAGCGATGCGCAGCTCCTCGGGTGTCAGGTGGATGCCTTTTTGTGTGAGCATGTGGTCGATGATCGCCAGATATTCCTCCTGATCCGGCGTATGGTACTGGATGATAAGACCAAGCGATCCGAGAGGGAAATCGTTTCGTTGATACTGTCGTCGCGATATACCTCATCCTGCTCGCGCTCACGCCATGTTTCACGAATGAGGTGACGGCGATTGGACGTCGCATAGATGCGTACATTGGACGGGCAGGACGATACACTTCCCTCGATGGCAGATTTGACCGCCTTGAACTCCGTGTCAGAGTCCTCGAAGGACAGATCGTCTAGAAAGATGATAAACTTTCGTCCCGCGTAGCGACGCAGTTCATTCATGATTGCGGGCAGATCACGCAGCTGATCTTTGGTCACCTGTACAAGACGTATGCTGTCTTCGTATTCACTGACCAGCGCTTTAACCGCAGAGGATTTTCCTGTACCGCGTGCCCCAACGAGGAGTACATGATTGGATGGCTTGCCGAGGACGAAGGCGCGTGTGTTGCGGATGAGCAGCTCCTTCTGGTGCTGATACCCGATGATGTCCTTCATACGCGGACGCTCAAAGTGATCTATGCCGCAGATGTGATGCGCCGCACTGTCCCAGCGGAACACGGAATAGGATGCCATATCTCCACAGCCATAGCGGGCGTAGAATGTTAATAATGCCTCGGCGTAGTCCTCCGTCGTCTTTGCTGCATCGAGCAACGGAAGGATGAAGTCCTCTGTCTTATCATAGACATTTTTCGTTGGCTCGTAGTCGTCCAGCGCCTTAGTCCTCAAATGCACTGGTCGGAAGTGTGAAGATCGGATACAGCAAAGCAATATCCTGATGGAAGATATGGCGCAGGCTATTTCCTGGCGGCAGTCCCGTCCGCTCCATTGTCTCCGAGACAATATTTGGTGTGTGCGTAATGCTGTGAAGAAGGTAACGCGGCAGCAGATTTCCGCGCAGACCGAGATTCTCTGCAGCAGCAATCAGCGCAGCGCAGCATTCACTACGCTCCTCTGCGCCCTCATCTCCGTACATTATGGCGTCCTCCAGTGCGGCGAGAACAGGATCCATGCGCAAATTATGCAGGGTGAGCAAGTTGGAAAGATTAACTTGTGGTGCCATAGAACATAGTCCTTTCTGTAACTCATTCATGATAGATCGGTGAGGAGAGGAAAATCTGTACCGCACGCACTGCCGTGTTGCTGCGGCAGTGTCAACATACGCAGCTCTGTGGCGCGCGTATCGAAGGCAAGCATTTGCTGCAGCAGAGACAGCTTTGCAGGGGAGCGCGCACGCGCGTCACTCGACAAAACTTCTGCCGTACGCGTGATGATCGGAAGTGGAGAATTTTTTTTTGATGCGCCGCAGCAGTATTTTTCCTCTCTCATTAAATACCAATGGACGGATGTAGAGACAGCCGGCATGGTCAAATTCCTCTGTCTGCACTTTTTGCAGCCGGAGCAGGAGGTGGATGGCGAGACGTCCGATGCGGCTCTTCGGATAGCGCTTGGCTGATGCATGTGTCAGCAGCTCTTCGTAGGTCTCTGCCATACGCAGTGCACGTACCAGACGGTTTTCGATCCCCTCGGAGATTCCGTAGATGCTGCGGAGCTCTGTGTCCACCATGGTGAGGATCTCATAGCGCAGGAGACGTAGCAGTTCTCCCTGAGAGGGGAGTGCGTGCGGATGGGTACGACGCAGATCACCAAGCACATTTGGCATGACACACGCCGCGATATGCTCCCATGGGGGAATATCCTGCCCCAGTGCTGTGCGGATGGAGGATGCACTGGTGATGCCGCTGCGCAGCCGTGTCTCTCCGTGCTCCGCTGTTTTGCGCGGCAGGCCAAGCGGCGTGATGTCAGCATCCTCGGCATGGAGTGCGCGCAGGTACTCCATGCCGAGAATATTGTTCGGTGTACGCAGGATGCTTTCTGCGATGCCAAGCTGCTCCGCTAGGGCAGAGGAGAGTGCCGCCGCGTAGGACAGCCCCATGGAGAGCCCATGCGCAATCCTGTGCTGGATTTTTTCTGTGTCAATCTCCCGTGCAGCTCTTTCGAGTGGGGCAATGTCCGCAGCCTCTGTGCCGAAGGCAAGGTGACTGACGACGCCGAGCTGCATGAGGAGGGAGACGCCGCCGCGTGCAAAGTCCTGTGCGCTGCGGCAGGCAAAGACAAAGGGAAGCTCAAGTACGAGGTCAGCACCACCGTCGACGGCGTGCCCTGCCCGTGTCCACTTGTCGAGAACGGCAGGCGTTCCACGCTGCGTTATGCTGCCGCTCATGACGACGATGATGCCGTCCACAGAGGGGAATCTCCGGCGCAGTTCACGAAGCTGCCAGGCATGTCCGTGATGGAATGGATTGTATTCGGCGATTACCCCGATGACGCCCATATTTCACCTCCCTTTTTTCTTTTTAATTTTATCAAAAAAGAATACGTTTGTGTAGCCCTTCGTTCACAAATACAATATCTTGTATTTTCGGAATGCGAATGCTATACTAAATTCACATTTGATTGAACTTCGTGGTGGGGCAAAGGATGGAGAAACAACGTGTTGTCGTCGCGATGAGCGGAGGTGTGGACAGCTCGGTTACGGCTGCACTGCTTCAAGAGCAGGGATATGAAGTCGTCGGTGTGACGATGCGTCTCTCGGAGGAGGCGCGCGACGCCGACCCCGATGGGCGCAGTTGTTGTTCTCTCTCGAGTGTGGACGATGCGCGCCGTGTCGCAGATATTTTGGGGATTCCGCACTATGTGATGGACTTCACCGAGCCGTTTCAGCGCCTGGTGATTGACTATTTTACGCAGGAGTATGCGCGTGGGCGCACACCGAATCCGTGTATTGCGTGCAATCGGCATATTAAGTTTGAAGGGCTGCTGGAAAAAACACGGGCGCTTGGCGCACAGTATATTGCCACAGGGCATTATGCGCGGATCACGCGCACGGACGATGGAACCTACCATCTGCGAAAGGGAATTGACGCGGCGAAGGATCAGTCCTACGTGCTCTATCATCTGACACAGGAGATGATGGATCATGTTCTCTTTCCGCTCGGGGATTATCGCAAGGACGAGATTCGGCGTATGGCGGAGGACTATGGGCTCCCCGTTGCCCACAAGGCGGAGAGTCAAGAGATCTGCTTTGTTCCCCGTGACGACTATAAGTCCTACCTGCGTACGCACGCACCGCAGACGATGCAGACGGGGGCGATCACGGATCGTACAGGACATGTCCTCGGCACCCATGAAGGCATTGCCTTTTATACCATTGGGCAGCGCAGGGGACTCGGGATTGCGGCAGAGCATCCGCTCTACGTGATCGCTTTGGATGCAGCTGAAAACCGCGTGATTGTCGGTACGTCAGATGAGGTCTTTGCACGCGCGCTGACAGCGTCCGATCTGAGTTGGACGCTGCCGCGGCCACCACACGAACCTCGTCGTGTGCGGGCAAAAATACGCTATGGAAAACGCGAGGCGAATGCGTGGATGGAGCCACAGGGCGATGGTACTGTCGCGATACATTTTTCCGAGCCGCAGCGTGCTGTGACGCCGGGGCAGTCCATTGTATTCTATGAGGGCGATGCCGTGCTGGGCGGCGGCAGTATCGACCATGTGACACCATGAGCCGCCATGATGGAGAGAGGGAACAACGATGATGAGCCATGCCACGAAAATAAAGGCCGCATGTGCCGCACTGCTCTGTGTATTGCTGGTACTTGCAGGGCTCTTTTGGTATTTTCGCGTCTACACGAAGACGCCGGAGTATGCGCTTCGCGCAATTGAACGCGCCTTTGAGACGCATGATGAGACGCTCTTTCTGCGTTATGTGCGTCTGGATGATGTCCTTGATATGGGCTATGATGACTTTATGGCCGGGACGATGGATACGGAGTTCGGCGGAGCGCATGATACGTCTGCGGCTCTGGCGGATTTCAAAGATGCTCAAGCCGGCGTTTATCAAAATGCTGAATGATGCGGTTCACACGTATCTGACGGAGGGCGATTGGCCGCCGGCGGATGCCGCAAAGGACGGTTCGGACGCAGAGAATATCCTGTCCCGTATCGGTCTGCGTGACCTCTCGTTCCGTGAGACGACAAATCTGACGGTGGATCAGGCAGCACATACGGCGGTGGTCGATGTCATCGCGCATCAGGAGGAAGCGGATGCGGATTTCACGTTCCAGGTTTGCCTTGCTCCTTCGGATGATGGAGATTGGCAGGTCGTATCGATACGGAATCTGTATGATTATGCAGCCTTCTTGGGCAATGCGCGCCGCCTGCGGGTTCAGCAGTATCTCGAGGAGACGGATGCCATCATTCGGCGGCATGATCAGAGCGTCAGTGCGGCACAAATGCGTCTCTATCGTGTGCTCGGCGCAGGAGCACTGGGGAATCAGACAACGCGGGACATGGCACGTCAGATCATGGAGCAGGATGTTCTCGCGGACTGGCAAGAACGGCGCGAAGAGCTGAGTGCTGTTTCTGTCCCCCGTACGATGCAGAGTCTCCAGCAGCTGCGTCTCAAGATCTGCGATCTTCATATCGCATACGCAGAGGGATATGCAGCGTGGATGACGGATAAGAACGCAGCGACGATCCGCTCTGCCGAGACGAATCTGCGACAGGCGGATGTGCTCGAGGGAGAGGCGACCTTCCTGGCGCAGCGCACACGGCGTCTGTTTTCCGACGCGGAAGAGTGAGGAGAGATAGGATGCTCGATTCGAGCAACGATACCGTGGCGATCCTCTACGACATAGAGAATGCGCCGATTGAAATGCTTCAGTATACCATCGACATTGCACAGCGTTACCAGCCATGCCGCATGATCGTCGTCTCGGATTGGGAGGCACATCCCGATCAAAAGCGCTGGGATCGGCTCATGGAGTCCCCGGACTTTACCTTTCGGCAGATCAGCCGTACCTTTCTGGGGAAAAATTCTCTGGATTCCGCTCTCTATGACTCAGCGCAGATCCTCTATCAGGAGGGGGGTGCGCAAGTACTTTATCATTACGACGGATTCCGACTTCGTACGTATTGCTGAGTCGCTGAATGCTGAGGATCCATCGTACATTATCGGTATTGGAACAAAGCAGGCAAGTGAGGACTTGCGCAACGCATACAACGAGTTCTTCGTATATCCGCCGCCGACGGAGAAAGAGCAGAAAGCGGCGCGTAAAAAGAGGGAGAAGAAGACGGAGGAGAACGTGGCAAAGAAGAAAGCAACAGAAGAAAAGACGGCAAAGAATAATGCAAAAGTAAACGCAGAGACAGCAGGGAAGGTACGCGAGCAGAAAAAACGTACGGCATCTGCGGCGAAGAAGAAAGACGCGGCAGAACATACGTCAGAGGCACCAGCACCAAAGGCATCCGCGCCCAAGGAGACAAAGAAGACGGCAGCCAAGGCGAAGGCAGCGCCTGCGGCAAAGGAAGCAACGCCGAAGAATGAGGTGGGAAACTCTGTCATGAATGGATTTCTCACCGTTCGTCTGCCCAAGAGCCTGCGTGCATCCCTTGACCGCAAGGTGCTCGAAGAGGAAGTCTCTCTGGACGAACTCGTGACGTATCTCCTCATGCGCGGTCTCTCTGTGAAATGATGGAGGGCTTGCCATGGCGAACAGCAAGGAGCGTGTTCTGCTCTATCAGTTTCCTGCGGATCAGGCGGCGCTGATTACGGGGGCACTGCGTCCGATGGGGGTGGACGTTCAGATCCTTTCGCCGGATGCATGGTGTGAGAAGGTCGGCTATCTCCTTGGCCGCAAAGGTTTTTTGAAGCACGCGGCGCAGGAGGTGGGCGCGTTCTCATTTCCACATCGTGTGATGCTGCTGGATGCAGTGAAGGGGAAGCGTCTGACACAGGTTCTTCGTGCTGTGGAGGATGCGGGCGTTCCACATATCACTTACAAATCATCCATTACGCCGTACAATATGCTGTGGACACTGCGCTATCTGTGTGAGCACATGGCGAAGGAACACGGCGGCGGAGTGCCTACAGAAGGGAATACAGAATGAGGAAAAATTCTTGCCTGCCTATTTTGTCTGACGTTGCTCCTTGTGGGAGGCTGTGGGTCTCCTGTGCAGGAGAAGAGCGAGCCGCTCCCGAAGCTGACCATCGGGCTGATGCCCGATACAGACTCCATTCCGTTCATTATTGCAGCGGAACGCGGCTACTTTGCCGAGGAAGGCGTCGAGGTGGAGTTGCAGCCGTTCAAGAGCGCAATGGATCGTGATGCGGCACTGCAGAGCGGAAATCTCGATGGAGCGGTGTCTGACCTGCTGGCTGTAATTTTCGCCCGTTCCGGCGGGTTTGATGTCCGTGCCGTTTCCTATACGGACGGCAATTACAATCTCGTTGCATCCGATGGGGCGGGAATTGCATCCCCTGCCGATCTGCGCGGCAAGGAGATCGCTGTCTCTAAGAACACGATCATCGAGTATGTGACGGATGAGATTCTCGCCGCCAACGGGATGCGTGAAGAGGATGTCGCAAAGGTCGTCATCCCGCAGATTCCGGTACGTCTTGAGATGCTCCGCAGCGGAAATCTCGGAGCGGCAGTTCTGCCGGAGCCGATGGCGAGCGTCGCGGCGGCATCGGGCAGCCACTATGTGATCGGTTCGGGTGATCTCGGCATCAATCCGGGGGTAATCGTCTTTTCTAAGTCTGCCCTTCAGGATAAGGAGAAATCCATTCAGGCGATGTATCGCGCCTACAATAAAGCAGTCGACGATCTGAACAATACGCCGCAGACCGAGTATCTGGATCTCGTCGTGGAGCGGAGCGGATTCCCGCCTGCGGCGAAGGATGTTCTCGTGCTGCCGTCCTATCGTCATGCGGGAAGTCCGGCTGAGCCGGATGTGACGGAGGCTGTGCGTTGGGTGACGAGTAAGGGAAATGCAGCCTCCTACGGCTATGATGATCTGGTCTCTCGCCTCCTGTCGGAGGAGAAGTAATGCCCTATCTCTCCCAGACGAATGCGCCCATTGAGGAGGCACTTGTACGGATGAAGCGGGCACGCCTCGTTCCGTTTGATGTGCCGGGACACAAACGCGGCCGGGGCAATCCAGAGCTGGCTGCGTTCCTCGGGGCTGCCTGTCTTGATGTCGATGTAAACTCGATGAAGATGCTCGACAATCTCTGCCATCCCGTCTCCGTGATTCGTGATGCAGAGCATCTGGCGGCAGAAGCCTTCCGTGCCGCTCATGCTTTTTTCATGGTCAGCGGAACGACGGGCTCGGTGCAGGCAATGATCCTATCGGCGGTAGGACGCGGCGACAAGATCATCATGCCGCGCAATGTCCATCGTAGTGCCATCAATGCACTGATTCTCTGCGGTGCTGTGCCGATCTATGTCAATCCCGGCATTGAGGATACGCTTGGGATTGCGCTCGGAATGCGCACGGACGATGTCGCAGCAGCAATGGAGCGCCATCCGGACGCCAAGGCGGTATTTGTCAACAATCCGACCTATTACGGCATCTGCTCGGATCTGCGTGCCATTACGGAAAAAAAGCGCATGCCCGCGGGATGAAGGTATTGGTCGATGAGGCACACGGTACGCACCTCTATTTCAGTGATCGACTTCCAACTGCGGCGATGGATGCGGGCGCGGATATGGCCGCGATCAGCATGCACAAGTCCGGCGGCTCGCTGACGCAGAGCTCCATTCTTCTCTGTGCGGATACGATGCCGCTCGGATATGTCCATCAGATCATCAATATCACACAGACGACGAGTGCCTCGTATCTGCTCCTCGCGAGTCTTGATATCAGCCGCCGCAATTTGGCACTGCGCGGCCGTGAAGTGATCGACCGCATCATCGGACTTGTCGCCTATGCTCGTGATGAGATCAACGCCATCGGAGACTACTATGCCTATGGGCGTGAGCTGATCGACGGCGATGCCGTGTATGACTTCGATACGACAAAGCTGTCCATCTTTACGCGTGCAACGGGGCTCGCCGGCATCGAGGTCTATGACATCCTGCGCGATGATTATGACATCCAGACCGAGTTCGGGGATATCGCAAACTTGCTTGCCTATGTTTCCGTCGGCGACCGTCCGAAGGATATTGAGCGGCTTGTCGCGGCACTGGCGGAGATCCGTCGGAACTATCGCAAGGATCCCTCCAAGACACTCAAGATGGAGTATATCGATCCCGTGGTGGTCTGCGGCCCGCAGGATGCGTTCTATGCGGAGAAGGAGTCCCTGCCCATCCAAGAGACGAAGGGACGTATCTGTGCCGAGTTTGTCATGTGCTATCCTCCCGGTATTCCGATCCTTGCACCGGGGGGAGGAGATCACGGACGAGATACTGACGTACATCCGCTATGCGAAGAAAAAGGGTTGTCAGATCACAGGACCGGAGGATATGAGTATACAGCGTCTCAATGTAATGACGGAGAGATAGGCCATGGAATTTTGGTATACAGAAGAACATACACCGAATGTGCGGTTTTCCATCCGCGTAGATCGTCAGATCTACAGCGGGCAGAGTGAGTTCCAGCGCATTGACGTATTCGAGTCGCCCGAGTTCGGGCGATTTTTGACGCTTGACGGCTATATGATGCTCACAGAGAAGGATGAGTTCATCTATCATGAGATGATCACTCATGTACCGATGTGTGTGCATCCGGAGGCAGAGAACATTCTCGTGATCGGCGGCGGGGACGGGGGGACGGTACGAGAGCTGCTGCGCTACCCGTCGGTGCGGCATATTGATCTCGTGGAGATCGATGCGATGGTGATCGATGTCTGCCGTGAATATCTTCCGTCGACGGCGGCAGGGTTGGATGATCCGCGGGTGAGCATCCACTGTGAAGACGGGCTGCGCTTTGTGCGACGACCGGTCGATGTCTACGATCTCATTATTGTGGATTCGACGGATCCTTTGGGCCGGGAGAGGGACTGTTCACCAAAGAGTTTTATGGCAACTGCTTCAAGGCCCTCAAAGCTGACGGCATCATGATCAACCAGCACGAAAGCCCCTTTTACGAGCAGGACGCCTATGCCATGCAGCGGATGCACAAGCGCATTGTTCATTCGTTCCCATACAGTCGCGTCTATCAGGTGCATATTCCGACATATCCGTCGGGCCATTGGCTGTTTGGCTTCTCATCCAAGAACCGCCGCCCCGTGGAGGGCGTCGATTTTGCACGATGGAAGGCACTCGGCATTCGGACGCGCTACTACAATACGCAGCTTCATTCAGCGGCATTTGCTCTGCCGAACTATGTTGAGGAGATACTCGAAGATGTGGAACCGTAACGTTGAAACATTTCTCGGCTGCGATAACACCTATGAGGAGAGCCATATCGTCCTCGTTGGTGCGCCGTTTGACTCGACGACCTCCTATCGTCCGGGCACGCGATTTGCTGCGCGCACGATGCGGGCCGAGTCATACGGACTGGAGACGTACAGCCCATATCAGGAACTCGATCTTGAGGACGCACGCGTCTTTGACGGGGGGGATTTGGAGCTGCCCTTTGGCGATACCGAACGAGCGCTAGCGATGATTGGAGAGCGCGCAGAGACGATCCTGCACAGCGGAAAGCTGCCCTTTCTGATCGGCGGGGAGCATCTGGTCAGCCTCCCCGCAATCGAAGCTGCGGCAAAGCGGTACCCCGATCTCTCCATCATTCACTTCGATGCACATACTGATCTACGCGTAGAATATCTCGGCAACAAACTTTCCCATGCGACCGTTATCCGCCGTGCGTGGGATCTGCTCGGCGATGGGCGCATCCATCAGTTTGGGATACGCAGCGGCGAACGTGCGGAATGGCGGTGGGCACGGGCAGGGCATACAGATATCCATCCATTTACCTTTGCGGGTCTATCGGATGTGATTGCCGGCCTCCACGGACATCCTGTCTATCTGACGATTGACCTCGACGTCCTCGATCCTTCCGTTTTCCCCGGTACGGGAACGCCGGAGGCAGGCGGTGTCACGTTCATCGAACTGATGAAGGCGGCACTCTCCGTTGTGCGTGGATGCAGGTTGTCGCATGTGATATGGTGGAGCTCTCGCCGCCGCTTGACGCCAGCGGCACATCGACGGCAACGGCACTCAAACTCCTGCGGGAGATTCTGCTCGCACTCTCGGCAGATTTTATCCGACCGCCGCAGGTGTAGTGATTTCCGTTTGATACCGATGAAGTGATTTGTTATAATAGCGAGGAAACTGCGACTACGGGAATCGCTGATAAAACGAGGTGTGCCGGATGGCCGAGCTGCATTTATCAGTGCTTCCAGAAGCATGGAAAGATGGTGGAGTCTATGAAGGTAACGGAACAGGATCTCAGGGTAACCGCGCATCTCTCGCGTCTTTCGATTCCGGCAGAGGAAAAGGAAGAGGCACTGGCGTCTCTGGGAGACTTTCTCTCGTACGTGGATAATCTCTCGCATGTTGATACGGAAGATGTGCAGCCGACGACGTATGCACTGCCCGTCGAGAATGTCTTTCGCGCAGACGAGGTGCGCCCGTCTCTTTCCAACGAGGCGGCGCTTTCGAATGCACCGCTGCAGGAGGACGGGTATTTCAAAGTGCCGAAGGTACTCGAAGGGTAAGGAGGGGCTGTTTTGAGTCTATATGAAAAACCGGCGCATGTCCTGCACGATATGCTCGCGCGCAACGAGATCAGCGCCCGTGAACTGACCGAGGATGTGCTTTCACGCATGGATGCCGTAGAGGGCGATGTCGGCGCATACCTTCTGGAAACACGCGAGGGTGCGCTTGCTCAGGCGGATGCCGTGGATGCCAAACGTGCCGCAGGAGAGAAGATTCCGTTCCTCGCAGGGATTCCGGGTGCTGTTAAGGATAATATCTGCACCATCGGTGTACGCACGACAGCCGCGTCCAAGATCTTGGAGAACTTTGTTCCGCCCTATGATGCGACGGTCATGACGAAGCTGCACGCAGAGGACGCTGTCATTCTCGGAAAGACGAATCTCGATGAGTTTGCCATGGGCGGCTCGACGGAAAACTCCGCCTTTCAGCCGACGCACAACCCTTGGGACACGGCACGTGTTCCCGGCGGGTCGTCGGGCGGCAGTGCCGCTGCCGTGGCATCAGGAACGGCAATTTGGGCACTCGGCAGCGATACCGGTGGGTCGATTCGTCAGCCCGCATCGTTCTGCGGTATTGTCGGACTGAAGCCGACCTATGGGCGCGTGTCTCGCTACGGTCTGATGGCGTATGCGTCATCACTCGATCAGATCGGACCGCTCACGCGCGATGTCACGGATGCAGCCCATCTCATGAACGTAATTGCAGGCATGATCCGATGGACTCGACGGCGAGCCGCGCCGATGTCTCGGACTATACACAGGCACTCCGTGCAGATGTCAAGGGGCTGAAGATCGGACTCCCGAAGGAATATTTTATTGACGGAATGGATCAGGAGGTTGAGGCATCCGTCCGCAAGGCGATTGCGGATATGGAGGCGATGGGGGCAGAGGTTCGTGAAATCTCCCTGCCGCATACGGACTATGCCGTCTCCACCTACTATCTGATTGCGCCTGCAGAGGCTGCGACGAATCTGGAACGCTATGACGGGGTCAGCTATGGCGCACGGGTGGACGGAGAGGATCTCGTCGATATGATGACACGGACGCGCACGGAGAAATTCGGCGCAGAGGTAAAACGGCGCATCCTCATCGGCAACTATGCACTCTCCGCCGGATATTACGATGCGTACTACCTCAAGGCACTGAAGGTGCGGACGCTCATTCAGCAGGACTTTGCGCGAGCCTTTGAGCAGGTGGATGTCATCATGACACCGACAGCACCGACACCGGCGTATCGCATCGGTGAAATGACGAGCCCCCTGCAGATGTATCTGCAGGATATTTCGACCGTTCCACTGAATCTCGCGGGGCTCCCCGGGATCTCCGTCCCCTGCGGCTTCACTGCGGCGGGACTTCCGATCGGACTTCAGATCATCGGTCGTCCGCTGGCGGAGGAGACGATCCTGCGTGCGGCGTTTGCCTATGAGCAGGGGCATGATTTCCATACGAAAATGGCGCCGATTGGAGGAAGGGCATGAAATACGAAACCGTCATCGGCCTTGAGATTCACTGCGAGCTCAAGACAAAGACCAAGATCTTCTGCGGCTGTGCTACGGGGTTCGGAGCCCCGCAGAACACACATGTCTGTCCCGTCTGCCTCGGTCTGCCCGGCGTTCTCCCTGTCGTCAACCGTGAGGTTGTCCATTTCGCCATCAAGGCGGGGCTGGCGACGAACTGCACGATCAACGGATACAGCAAGTTCGACCGCAAGAATTACTACTATCCGGATTTGCCGAAGAACTTCCAAACCTCGCAGTACGACCTGCCTATCGCCGAACATGGCTGGGTGGATATCGATACGGAAGAGGGGAAGAAGCGCATTCGTCTGACGCGCATCCACATGGAGGAGGACGCAGGAAAACTCGTTCACTCCGGTACGACGATTAAGGATTCTGCTTCGTCCAATGTGGACTACAACCGCACTGGCGTTCCCCTGCTTGAGATTGTCTCTGAGCCCGATATGTCCTCAGCTGAGGAAGCGCGTGCCTACATGGAGAAGATCAAGTCGATCATGGAGTACATCGACGTCTCCAACTGCCGCATGGAGGAGGGCAATCTCCGCGCGGACATCAACGTCTCCCTGCGTCCTGTCGGCTCAGACCAGCTCGGCACACGGACGGAGATGAAAAACATCAACTCCTTCAAAGCGTTGGAAGATGCGATCAACTATGAGATCGAGCGTCAGACGGAGGTGCTCGAGGACGGCGGACACATTGTGCAGGAGACACGCACGTGGGATCCCGAGCGCGGTATGACGCTCTCCATGCGCAGCAAAGAGGAGGCGCATGACTACCGTTATATGCCGGAGCCCGATCTTCCGCCCATCGTGACGAGTGAAGAGGAGATTGAGGCGGTGCGGCGTGAGCTGCCCGAGCTTCCGGACGCCCGTCGCGTGCGTCTGATGGACGAGGCAGGACTCTCCGCATACGATGCGGGCATCATCACGAGCTCGCGCGCGATGGCTAGAGTACTATGATGCCATTGTTGCAACAGGAGCGGATGCAAAACTGGCGGCAAACTGGCTGATGGGCGATCTTTCCAAGAACCTGAACGCAGAAGGAAAAACGATCGAGGACTCTCCTGTCGATGCAAAGCGCCTCGGTGAGATGATTCTCCTCATCGCCAAAGGGACGATTTCGTCTAAGATCGGCAAAACTGTGTTCAAGGAAATGTGGACATCTCCTGATGCTCCCGAGAAGATCGTCAAGGACAAGGGTCTCATCCAGATTACGGACACCAAGGAGATCGAAGGCATCGTCGATCAAGTCATCGCTGCCAATGCAAAGGCGGTAGAGGACTACAAGGGCGGCAATAAAAAGGCAATCGGTGCCTTGGTCGGACAAGTGATGAAACAGTCCAAGGGCAAGGCAAACCCGCAGATGGTCAATGAACTTTTAGCAAAAAAACTTGGCTGAGAAAGAAAGCAGTCTTTTCCGCAGGGGAAAGGCTGTTTTTCTCAAAAGGAGAGACTGCCATGCAGTATAAGGCTGCGATTTTCGATTTGGACGGCACGTTGATCAATTCGCTTGAAGATTTGGCAGACAGTGCCAATGCTGTCCTGTCAGCATATCATTTTCCGACGTATGCAGCGGAGAAGTATCGATATTTTGTCGGAAATGGAACACAGAAACTGATTGAGCGGATTCTGCCGCCGCATCAGGCGGAGGACGCAGCATTTGTTCATCGTTTTATGGCAGAGTACAAAGAACGCTATGCTGAAAACCTCCTGCATAAGACCGTTCCCTATGACGGTATTATGGAGATGCTGGAGGAGCTTTGCCGGCGCGGTATTCCACTGGCTGTCTGCACGAATAAACATCAAAGTGCGGCAGAACGCATCATTACGGCGCTGTTTCCTCCGCGTATGTTTCGGGAGATCATCGGTGATCGGGAGGGTCTTCCGCGCAAACCGGATCCAACGAAAGTGCTGCACATCATGAAAGAGTTTGGCGTTACGGGGCAGGAAACAGCGTACTTCGGAGACAGCTCGGTCGACATGGACACCGCAAGCAATGCGGAAACGCTTGCGGTGGGCGTTCTCTGGGGATTTCGCACGGAACAGGAGCTCCGGGAACACGGCGCGGATGTGCTCCTAAATACCCCAATGGAAGTATTTGAAAAGGTGACGTTTCGAGAGGCATGAAAAAAACAAAAAGGCGCAGACACACGTGCAGACGGCTCCCGTACGTCGAGGGGAAGTCTATGAGATTCACATCGACCGGCTCGGAACGAGCGGCGAAGGCGTCGGACGATATGAGAACTTTACCGTATTTGTCCCTAATGCACTTCCCGGCGAACGGGTCACGGTACGCATGGAGGAGGTAAAAACCTCCTATGCCCGTGGACGTTTGGTGGAAATTCTTCAGCAGAGCAATGATCGCATCACACCTTTATGCAGCCTTTATGACGAGTGCGGCGGCTGTCAGCTCCAGCATCTCTCCTATGCGGCACAACTGCGCGCGAAGCGTCAGCAGGTGATCGATGCACTGTCTCATATCGGCAAACTTCCTCATGTCTTGGTCAGAGAGACACTTGCGGCACAGTCACCGTGGAACTATCGCAATAAAATGCAGTTTCCCATCGGCCTTGCTAAGGGAAACATTGTTGTTGGCTGTTTCGCACAGGGAAGCCATACAATCATCGATACGGAGAACTGCCATATCCAGCGTGAGCCGAATAATGCGCTCGCCAATACCGTACGCGCTATTGCCGCGCAGCTTCGCATTCCTGTCTACAATGAGGACACGCACAAGGGCATCCTACGTCACATCGTCGGGCGTGTCGGGCAGAATGGCGACCTTATGGCGGTGATCGTCACAGCGACCAAGCAGCTGCCGCGCGCAAAGGAATTTGTTCGACTGCTGCGAGAGCATTTGCCGAACCTCGTCAGCGTACATCAAAACATCCAGACCTATCGGAACAATGTCATCATGGGGCGTGACACAGTGCTCCTCTGGGGGGAAGCCGACCATTCTCGATGGGCTCGGACGGCTGCATTTTCACATTTCACCGCGATCCTTTTTTCAGGTCAATACCCAGCAGGCTGAACGCCTCTATGAACAGGCGCTTTCCTATGCGGATCTCCATGGGACAGAGACCGTCATTGATGCCTACTGCGGCACAGGGACAATCACCCTTTTTCTTGCCCAGAGAGCACGTAAGGTCTACGGCATCGAAATCGTGCAGCCTGCCATTCTCGATGCACGAAAGAATGCCCGCGATAACCATGTCAAAAATGCAGAGTTTATCGTCGGCGATGCAACAAAAGTCATGCCGACACTCTACAAACAGGGCATTCGCCCCGATGTCGTTGTCGTTGACCCGCCGCGTGCAGGCTGCACGCCGACCGTCCTCCCAAACCTTTGCCGATATGAAGCCACAGCGCATCGTCTACGTCTCGTGCAATCCCGCCACTCTCGCACGCGACCTCGCCATACTGAAAGAATTCGGTTATCATGCGCAGGAAGTACAGCCGGTCGATCTGTTTCCACAAACTTCGCACGTGGAAACTATCACTCTTTTGTCACGAGGCATTCCAGCACCCAAATGAATGGGATAGATGTAATATCTCTTGTAGATTCCAAGGGAATTGTTTATAATAGTAACAGTGTATCTTCTTCTATTCGAGAGGTTTTTTCATGAAGCGGTTTCCGCTCTTTGTTCTGATGATTGCGACGCTGTTTCTCGTGGCTGCCACGGGGGCGGCGTATCTGTCCGTCGGACGGCAGAGTACGGCACTTGCACGCCGCCCGCTACAGGAGATTGTGGCATATACGACGCTGCCGACGGAGGCTGCGGCAGCACTGTCTGAGGCGTACGAGAAGGAGTATAATATCCGTATCAGTTTCGTTCCTCTATCCGCAGAGCAGATACAGAAGCGCCTAGAGGAGCAGGCCGGAAGCGGCGTGAGTGCGCCGGCAGCGCTTGTCCTCGCAGACCGCGAGGTGCTTGATCGCGCAGCGGCGGCAGGGTATCTTGTGCCCTATCAGTCCGAACGGAGCGATCAGGTCGCCGATCAATTTCGTCAGCCCGATGGGTATTGGACGGGTGTGTGGTATGATCCGATCGTCTTTGCAATAAATCAAGACTATCTACGCACGCATCTCGATCTTCCTGACTCGTGGCAACTGTTAGCGCAGCAGAAGGATATACGCATCGGTACGACGGATTTTATGGCGGCGGATGCCTCATCAAATCTGCTTTACAGCATGATTGCTGAGTACGGTGAACAACGCACCTTCGCGATTTGGCGCAGGATTCAGCCGCAGATCATGCAGTATTCCCGCTATCTGCATACGCCCGTACGGCAGGCGGGGATGGGGGAGGTCGATGTCTCGGTTGCTGTTCTCAGTGAGACGCTCCGCTATATTCACGATGACTATCCCATCCGTGTGCTCTATCCGACGGACGGGACGGCGGCGGTGATTTATGGTACAGGGGTTGCATTCCGCGCGGGCAAGCACGATGTGCAGGCGGCGGAGGATTTTGCCGACTGGCTGCTGACGGATGAGGCGCAGCTGGCGCTGGCACGGCAACATATCTATTTTTTGACGACCAACCCCGTGACGCTGTCCTATCGGATGTTTGCGGGAAAGAATATCAATATTTTTAAGAGTAAGCCGTATTATAGCCCGGCAGAGAAGAAGATCCTTCTCGATCGTTGGGTCAAACAGGTGCGGTTCTATGAAGAGTAGTTGTGGGGGAATGTAACCAGTGAAAGCAGGTTTTATCAGCCTTGGCTGTGCAAAGAATCTGGTCGATACAGAAGTCATGCTCGGCATTATGCGTGAGCATGGCATCGATATTACCAATGATCCGTCAGAGGCAGATATCCTGATTGTCAATACGTGTGCCTTTATTCAGTCGGCAAAAGAGGAGTCAATCACGACGGTGCTCGGGATGGCGGACTACAAGGAGACGGGGCGCTGCCGCAGTCTCATCGTAGCGGGCTGTCTTGGACAGCGGTATGGGCAGCAGCTTCTCGATGAGATCCCGGAGGCGGATGCCATTATCGGGACGGGGGCGTGGAGCCGTATCATGGAGGTGATCGAGGCGACGCTCAAGGGGCGTCGCCTGCTCATCGCGGGGAAGGATGATACGATCTACGATGCCAAGACACCGCGCCTGCGGACGACACCAAACTATACGGCGTATGTCAAGATTGCGGAGGGGTGCGATCATCGCTGTGCGTTCTGTGCGATCCCACTCATACGCGGGAGCTTCCGCAGCCGTCCAATGGAGGATATCGTAGCGGAAGGACGTGAGCTCGCCGCTGCCGGTGTTCGCGAACTGGTTCTCATCGCGCAGGACAGCGCAAACTATGGGCTGGATTGCTATCAAAAAGCCGATGCTGCCGACGCTTCTGCGTGAGCTTGCAAAGATCGACGGGAATTGCGTGGATTCGTGTGCTATACAGCTATCCAAAGTATTTTACCGATGAGTTGATCGAGGTCTTTGCCACTGAGCCAAAGGTGGTCAAGTATGTCGACCTGCCTCTGCAGCATGCGCATGATGCCGTGCTGCGTTCGATGAATCGTCCCGATACACGGGCGGGGATGGAGGAGCTGATCGCAAAGTTGCGGGCACGCATCCCGGGCGTCGCGATTCGCTCGACATTCATCGTTGGCTTCCCTGGGGAGACCGACGCCCAGTATCAGACGCTGCGTCGCTTTGTGGAGAAGCAACGATTCGATAAGGTGGGAATCTTTACCTACTCCGAGGAGGAGGACACTGCCGCTGCGGCAATGGGGAAGAAGGTTTCCGAAGAGGTGATGCAGGAGCGTTACCATGACCTCATGAGTCTCCAGAGTAAGATCTCCGAGGAGATCAATATCGGGCTGGAGCATCAGGAGTTGGATGTTCTCATCGAGGGACATGACGCGGAGCAGTCGGGGATTGCCGTGGGCCGTTCCTACCGCGAAGCACCTGAGGTGGATGGCCAGATCTATATCGAAGGCGATGCAGAGAGTGCACCGGGCGAGATTGTCCGCGTGCGTCTCCTTCAGGGCTTTACATACGATATTGTCGGAGAGAGGGTGCAGTGATGCCGGAGAGAGAACGGCTGCCGGATATGGTTGGGCAAATGCTCTGTGCAAAAGGCTATACAATCTCCTGTGCGGAGTCCTGCACGGGCGGGCTGCTCACGAGTACGCTCACAGACGTGCCCGGCAGTTCTGCGTACGTCATGGGGAGTGTCGTATCCTACTCAAACGACGTGAAGTCCCGCATCCTGCACGTGACGGAGGGAACGCTTGCCGCGCACGGTGCCGTCTCTCCAGAGACGGCGCGGGCAATGGCAGAGGGGGGTACGCAACCTCATGCAGACAGATGTCGGCGTCGGCATCACGGGGATCGCCGGTCCCGGCGGCGGTTCTCCCGAAAAGCCGGTCGGACTGGTCTACATCGCTGTATCTACTCTGGGAAAAACTTCGGTGGAAAAAAATGTATTTTCCGGCGTACGCGCCGAGATTAAGCGTGCCGCCGTCAATAAAGCTCTTGCCATGGTGCAGGAGATGATTAGGGAGATGGATGAATGAAACGCTATCAGAAACTCGTCGCTGCTCTTTCGCTCTCAGCACTGCTCTATGGCAACTCCTATGCTGCCGCGGCTGATGTGCCGGCGGGGACAGAATCAGCGACACCGGCGGCAACACAGACGATTGCCCCCGATGCGCTGACATACTCCTATGAGAGCAAGACATACGGCTACCGCATCATGTGCCCGCAGAAACCCGTCGGAGTGATTCCAGCGTCGGCACTCTATGACGACCGTGAGGGCGAGATCCTCATTTTTGACAATGAGGAGTACAATATCAAGTATGCATGGGCGGTTTTTGTCAATGCATTCTCCGATACGTCTGTACCGAATCTCAACACGATCAATCCAGAGGATGCGGTGAACCTGCTGGAACGTATTCAGCACAGCAACGGATACGAGGGGATCATGCTGATCAATCTCTCGGATACCAACAAGGCGATCTTTGCCATGACGGCAAAGGAAGTCGATATTGACGAGGATGGCGATGGCGTCGTCGATGCGACGGCGAAGGCGGACAATCAGACGGCAGTGATGTTCTTCCGTGGGGCAAACGGACAGCGGTATGGGCTTGAGCTCATTGATAATCCGACGCTCCGTGCGAAGTCCGTAGCAACGTTTATGGCGGGCGCGCGCACAATGCAGTAAGTGACGTGGGCCGAGAGAGAAAGAAGGAGAACAGACTCATGAAGATGTCATCCAAACACAATGCTGACGGCGGCAGTGCTCGTCGCACTGACCTCCGGTACAACCTATGCAGCGACCCCCGGGACGGTGGACTCGCAGGACCTCTTCCATGCGAATCGACTGGTGACGGATCGTGCCAATGCACCGGCGGTGGAGGAACGTGCTGATGCCGACCACTATGAGGCATCGATCTCCAGGCAGCAGAAGGATACTGCTGTTCGTCCGCTCGGCACGGCACCTGCCAAGAATACACCGCAGGTAACACGCCTCCGCTGGGAGACGGTGGATGAGGGGATTGCAGAGCGCAATAAGGAGCAGCCTTCGTTCACACTCGCTGCACAGAAGGCACAGCCCGTTATCATTACAGCAGCAGATGTCAAACGTGAGCAGAAGCTCGCCGCGAAGGAAGGCCGCCCACCACAGGAGCTTGTCGGCGATGTGAATCTGAAGCGCGGCCCGATGCCCGTTGCAGTGCGTCAGGAATCATCACCCGCGCCGCAGCAAGCACCGATGCAGACACCTCCTCCCCAGGAGCGTGTCGTTCCGATGCCGCCGCCCGCCGCTCCAGCCGCTGTGCAGGCACAGCTTCCGCCTCAGCCAGCAGATGCTGAAGGCAGACCCGAGCGTCCCCGGTATCAGCAGCTGCCGCGTGAGTTCGCACTGAATGCTCCCGCCACCTCACCCGCCGTACCACAGAAGCCGCAGGAGTTTTCCACTGTGGGAGAGACGGAGTCGCATCTTGCACCGCCGATCACAGAGGACATGTCCCCCCGCGCCCGAGCACACGGTGCGTCCTGACGGCGTTCCCGCATTCTCGTCAGCAGCGCCTGTGCCGCCTGCCGCAGAGAGTCTGGATGGAATCTCGGATGAGGTGCGCCGACATATCCTTGCGGGACAGCTCGCGATGCAGGTACAGCTGAAACGCGATGCGAGCATCGCGGGGGTGCAGGCCCTGACGCGTGCGCTGCGTGAGAGCACGAAACTCACGCGAATGCAGAAGGTGGACTTCCTCATTGGCTTTGGCCGTGCCCTGCATCAGAGCGGTCTGCCGCGTCAGCAGGAGTCGTTGCTCATCAAGACGATTGCAGAGGCATTCTAATACGCCTATTCTATAGGAAATTAGGTGGGGGAGCTAGATGAAACAGTTTCATATCGCGGTGATTGCAGGAGACGGGATCGGCCCTGAGGTTATCGCTGAGGGGAAAAGGGTATTTTCGGGAATTGCACAGATGGACGGGACGTTCTCTGTCGCATTTGAGGACTTTCCATGGGGCTGTGAGTACTACTTGAAGTCCGGCGAGATGATGCCGGAAAACGGGCTCGATCTCCTGCGCGGTTACGATGCAATCTATCTGGGGGCCGTGGGCTATCCAGGTGTACCGGATCATGTGTCGCTCGGCGATCTTCTGCTTCGTATCCGCCGTGGCTTTGATGAATACATCAATTTACGCCCTGTTCGTCTCCTGCACGGTGCTCCGTGCCCGCTCGCGGATATCTCTCCACGCGATATCGATATGATCGTGGTGCGCGAGAATAGTGAAGGGGAGTACGCGAATGTTGGTGCACGGCTCTATCCCGGGACACCGCGTGAGACGGCACTCCAGACGGGGGTATTCTCACGGCACGGATGTGAGCGCGTCATCCGTTATGCCTACGAGCTGGCGCGACGTGAGAAGCGCACGCTTACCTCGATTTCCAAGGGGAATGCACTGCGATACTCGATGGTGTTTTGGGATGAGATCTTTGCCGAGATCGGGAAGGAGTATCCAGATGTTGAGACACACAGCTTGCTTGTCGATGCGGCAAGCATGTTCTTCGTCAAAGATCCGAAGCGGTTCGGCGTCGTGGTGACGAGCAATCTCTTCGGCGATATTCTCACCGATCTTGGTGCGGCGATTGCGGGCGGGATGGGGCTCGCAGCCGGGGCGAATCTCAACCCTGAGCGACGCTATCCGTCGATGTTCGAGCCGATTCACGGGAGTGCTCCTGATATTGCAGGGCAGGGGATCGCAAATCCATTAGCGTCGATCTGGTCAGTTGCACAGATGCTCGACTTTCTTGGTGAAACAGAGTGGTCAGAGCGCGTGCTCCGTGCCATCGAGACGCTGCTTGTGGAGAAAGACGCTGACGCCGGATCTTGGCGGAACGGCACGTACGTCAGACATTGGACATGCAGTACTCGATGTTCTGGCACGCTGAATCATACAGAATATGCGGGGGGTTCAAGCGCCCTCCGCTCTATTTATATGGATGGAGTGTATAGTCATGGCACAGCAAATACGAAAAGCGGTTATTCCGGCAGCAGGATATGGAACACGATTTCTTCCTGCGACGAAAGCAACACCGAAGGAGATGCTGCCCATTGTCGATAAACCGACCATCCAGTATATTGTGGAGGAAGCTCTTGCAAGCGGTATCGAGGATATTCTGATTATCAGCGGTCATGGGAAACGCGCCATCGAAGATCATTTTGACTCTGCGCCAACACTCGAGCACGAGCTCTTGCATAAGGGGCGGCAGGATCTTCTCAACGTCCTGCGTGAGACGACTGATGTCAATGTTCACTACGTCCGCCAGAAGTATATGCGTGGTCTGGGAGATGCGATTCTGTGCGCCCGTGCCTTCGTCGGCGATGAGCCGTTCGCCGTGCTCCTCGGTGATGATGTCGTTTACCATCCGCAGCGTCCTGCGCTGCGTCAGCTGATCGATGTCTATGAGGAGACGGGGGGCTCTGTTCTCGGCTGTCAGATTGTCGCTGATGCACAGGTTTCCTCCTATGGTATCGTTGCAGGAACAATGCAGAATGAGCGCCTGATGCGTGTCTCCGATATGATCGAAAAACCTGCACTCGCTGAGGCACCAAGCCGTATGGCTGTGCTCGGTCGATACATCATCCGCCCCGAGATTTTCTCCATCTTGCAGAATACAGAGCCTGGCAAAGGGGGAGAGATTCAGCTGACGGATGCACTCAAGGTGCTCGCCCAGCGGGACACGGTCTATGCCTATAATTTTGAGGGACGTCGCTATGACCTGGGAGATAAGCTCGGGTTCTTGGAGGCGACGGTGGAGTTTGCTCTGCGCCGCAGTGATCTCGGCGATCCGTTCCGCGCGTATCTCAAGCAGTTAGCGGAAACACTGTGAGGCGATTGGAGTGCAGAAGGAACATCAGGCAAATTTGGCTCTTGCGCTCAGTGCCCTTGGTGCTGCTGGGACGGCAGGACAGGGGAGCAGTCTCCTCCTATCAACGATTCATCATGGATTTATCGCGGCGACGATCGGCGGACTGGCAGACTGGTTCGCCATCAAGGCGATCTTCGGCCGACCGCTTGGTATCTCGCATCGTACCGATATTCTGCGTCGAAATCGTGGACGGATTATGGAGTCAATCGTTGCGTTCTCCTCGGAGGATCTCCTCAGCAAGAAGAATATTATGGCAGTCATTGAGCGCGAGAATATGGGGGCTATGCTCGCAGACTATTTATTGCAACGTGGCGGGGAGGAACGCCTGACGGACACTGCCATCGATGTCCTCCGCTATGTGGCAGCGGATCTTGACAGTACGCGCATTTCACATGAGTTGACCCCATACGTGAAACAGGCACTCTATCAGCTGCCGCTTGAAGATCACGCAGGAGACTTGATGGCGCTCTTTACGGAGCAGCATCATACAGAGCGGATTTTTCAGGTACTTGTCCGCGTCGGTATCCAGCTGGTGCAGACCCAGCTCTTTCAAGAGATCCTCCATGACAATATAGCCTCTATTCGTGAGAAATATGAGGGCGATGGGATGATCCGTGCCCTCGTTCTCTCATTCATAGACGATACGATGATTGCATCGTGGATCACAGAACGGCTGCAGGAGATTCTGACGGCGGCATTGGAGATGGAGAATCCGCGTCATCGCGAAGGAGTGCAGGCACTCTCTTCGTTCTTTGCATCGCTCAGTGATCATGATGATTTTCGTACGACGATGTGTCGAGCGAAGGAGCATTTGATTGAGGACATTGACATGGAGTCCATTTTGTCGGATTTCATCGAGAGCCGGATGAAGGGGAATCATCCGTTTTGGATTCCCTACGTGCGAGAGCTCCTGCATCAGAAAATCGAAGCATACGCCCATTCTGTCCCGTGGCAAAGTCGTGTTGACCGATGGATGAAATCGCTCGCGGCGGGAGAGGTCGAGAAACACCACGGGATGATTGCCCGCTTTGTGCGTGAGTACCTGAATCAAAAGTCGGACGATGAGCTCGTTTCATTTGTGGAAGGAAAGGTGCGCACCGATCTTCAGATGATCCGCATCAATGGTGCTGTGGTCGGCGCAGCAGTTGGTATGGCACTTTCCCTTATCGTCTGTATGACGGAAAGGATGTGGGGGCTTTGATGCGTACGTGGAATAAAGCAGATGCCGCACTGCTGCTCTCGGCAGTCCTCTTTTTGTGTGCTCTTTTCCTTCATATCAGATTTGCTGATTCTCTCTGGGTGCGTGCGTTGCTCGCAGTAAGTGAAGCGGCACTGGTCGGTGGGGTTGCGGACTGGTTTGCAGTAACGGCGATCTTTCGGAAGCCGCTCGGATTTCCCTATCATACAGCGCTGTTGCCGCGTCGCCGTGACAGCTTTGTTCAAGCGATTGTCACGATGGTTCAGAAGGAGTTCTTCTCCAAGCGCAAGATTTTTCACCACATGGAGCAGATGCACCTCTTTCCAATGATAGAAAACTATCTGCGCCGTCCGACAACGGAGGAACAGCTGACCGGAATGATCCTGCACTTTATTCGTGCATCCTTTCTGCGTCGGAGGAATTCGCAGATCGTTTCCTATCTCTCGTCGCGCCTGAGGGATTTACTCCTGAAGGAGGATCCTGCCGTGCTGATGCAACGACTCGACGAGCTCCTGCGCGAGAAGGGATGGGATAAAAAAAGCCCTGACAAGTATCTCGCGGATACTTGTCAGGGAGGCGGCGACGGAGGAGACGTATGCCTCTATAAGGGATGCACTGGAGCAGCTGGAGCGGGAAAAGATCGGCGACGGATTTCTATCGCGTATTCTCACCGCGACGAATACCATCAATCTGGATGAGGGGGCAGAACTGATTCAGCAGCACACATGTCATGTCCTCGAAGAGCTCGGACGGGATAACTCGCCGCTGCAAAATCATGCGGCAAATCTGATCCATGATGCGCTCTCTGACCTCGAACGGGATGAGGAACTCGCCACACTCGTGCGTGAGCTGCAAAAGCGATTGGCAGAGACGCTTCCCATCGATGCGTCGATTGAGCGCATTCTGAGCGGTCTGCGGACACATGTGCAGGCTGATCTGCAGCGTGATGTGGATCCGATGGAGGAGCACATGCCGGCCTTTTATCAGCAGCTGCGCAGTATACTCCATGCAGAATATCAGCGAATGTTGACGCTCCTCACAGAGCACAGTGATCTGCAGCAGATCATGACACGCCTGATGTATGATCTTATCGCACGGTCGGCTCTCCATGCACAGGCATTGGTCGGTATCGTCGTCTCCGATGCACTTATGCGTCTCACGGATGAGGAGCTGAATCGTCTTGTCTATGACAAGGTAGAGCAGGACTTTCTCTGGATCCGCGTCAACGGCTCTCTCGTTGGCGGCTGCATCGGTCTGCTTCTCTTCCTCGGAACACAGATGTTTAGATAAAATACATCAGTGTTTCGCTGTTCTCCTCGCGTTTCCACGCAGTAAGAAGATCCTCAAGTGTTACGGCATTGAGTGTATCGTGAATGTTTTGGTCGAGTACGCCGAAGAGGTCACGGGTGAGAACGAGGTCTAGTTTTTCCATCTTCTCACAGGAACTGCCTGTCTTTTCAATCAGTGCGATCTCAATGGCAGAGAGAATGTCATAGGCAGTGATGTCGTGTGGTGGGCGAGCAAGCTGGTAGCCGCCCTGTGAACCCTTGATCGAGTTGACGAGTTTGCTCCGCTTGAGTAGTGCAAAGACTTGTTCGAGATAGATCTTGGAGATGCCGAGATGCTCCGAGATGCTGATGATGGTGACAGGGGAGGAGGTGTCGTAGCTGCGCGCTAGAAAGACCATGGATGCGATGCCATAGCGTCCCTTCGCTGAGATTTTCATATCGATGCTTCCTTCTAAAAACATATTTTTTATAGCTATATAATATGTTAATATGCAGCGAATGTCAAATAAAAATCCCCTCGTCCAAACGGAAGAGGGGATTTCGTATACGTATATCTTAGCGCTTCGAGAACTGGGAAGCCTTACGTGCCTTCTTGAGACCGTACTTGCGGCGTTCCTTCTCACGCGGGTCACGCGTAACGAAGCCTGCCTTCTTGAGTGCAGGGCGCAGCTCTGCATCCATCTCAATCAGTGCACGTGTGATGCCGTGACGGATCGCACCCGCCTGACCGGATGCACCGCCGCCGGCTACGTTAGCGATGACATCATATTTATCGACAGTTTCCGTCAGGTTCAGTGGCTGACGAACAATCAGCTCAAGCGTCTTGAGGCCGAAATACTCTGCCATCTCACGGCCATTGATGGTAACCTTGCCGTCGCCGGGAACGAGGCGAACACGGGCAACCGAGGTCTTGCGGCGACCCGTTCCGTAGTAAGTGACTTGTGCCATTGAACAGATTCCTCCTTATACAAAACTCAGCGAATATCAAACTTCAGCGGTTCGGGCTTCTGTGCTGCGTGGGGATGCTCCGGACCGGCGTATACGTTGAGCTTGCGGAAAATCTGTGCGCCGAGACTGTTCTTCGGAAGCATGCCCTTGACCGCATGTTCAATGACACGGACAGGGAAGCGATCGAGCATCTGGCCGGCCGTTGTGAAGGTCGTGCCGCCCTGATAGCCAGAGTGACGGAAGTAGGTCTTGTCCGTCAGCTTCTTTCCCGTGAACTTTACCTTCTCAGCATTGATGACGATGACGTAGTCGCCGGTATCAACATGCGGCGTATAGATGGGCTTGTTCTTGCCGCGCAGGACCTTCGCGATCTCCGTTGCAAGACGACCGACCGTCTGGTTCTCTGCATCTACGACATACCACTTGCGCTCAATATCGGCTGCTTTTGCCATAACCGTGGTTTTCACGTAATTCCCCCCTAGAGAGTAAGAGTTTTCAATATTGGTTGATGCGATATACACTCACGCTTCCGGGGCTAATGGATACATGGAAAATATCACACGTCGCTATTCTAAAAAATTTTTACACGAATGTCAAGAAATTTTCTCCATAGCACGCTTTACTTTTCTGCAACCCCATGCATTTTCGATTTCGGCACAGAGCATGCCGCAATACGCACGCCCATTTTCAGCGGAACCGCAAAGATGAGATCCTCGTGGAGAGCGTCACAGACCGCCTGTGGATCGCTCGAAGGAATAGCGAGGAAGAAGCCGCCCTTATAGGGGAGGGCAGGCAGACCACACGCCGCAGCCTCCTGCATGAAGATATCGCCGCGCTCCTGTACGAGGCGGTATAGTGCATCGCGCTCACTTTCATAGGCGGCATACGCTGCGCTGTCCTGCTGAATACGCGTCAGGAGAGTCATTGCACCGCGGTTGATATTCGACCACGTTGCACGTGCAGCGTACTTGCTGATCTCGCTGAACTCATCGATGACCGTCTTGTTTGCAGAGAGAGCAATGAGTGCGCCGCAGCGCTGCCCGTAGAATGTATACGCCTTGGACATAGAGAAGGCGAAGAGTGTCAGGATGTTTTCGGGGAGACCTGCAAACTTCTGCATGAAGGCGCGTGTCGCATGCTTTTCGCCCGCAAAGTCAATGTAGGCGATATCGACGAGGAGCTGTATCTTCTTTCCGGTCTTTGCCTGTGCCTTGACCGTGTCCAGAACGTGATCCCAGTCATCCGCAGAAAGGCTGTAGCCCGTCGGGTTATGCGCAGGTGTATTGAGGATGATGAGCAGGCTGTCCTGTTTTTTGCAAAGAGCATCAACGGCCGCTGAGAACGCCTTATGATTGAAGTTGTTGGCTTCGTCGAACAGCGTGAAAGTCGTGACGGAGGAGCCAAGTTCCTGACAGATGATATTGTACGTTCCCCAGAACCAGTCCGAGGTGAGCACCTGATCGCCGCGCTCGACGTAGTCGTCGACGGCGGTGCGCAGAGCTCCCGTTCCGCCTGCCGTTGCGACAGCGGCGAGATAGCCCGCAGGACGCTTGCCGGCGAATGTAATATCAATCGCTGCCTCGAGATACTCCGGAAGCCCAGAGATCGGCGCATAGGCGATATAGTCCTCGATGGGGAGGGAGCGGAAGACGCGCTCGACCGTCGGCAGGTGTGCCAGTTTACCGCTGTCGTCCATAACGGCACCGATTGTCGCGTTGATCACGCGCTCCTCACCGTGCTCTGCGATTGCAGCGCGGCACGCCGCATTGGCTCCGAAGATCGCGTCCTTCAAGCGGCGCGATGCCGCATGTGATGCTGCCATTTGAATTGCCATGTTATATGCTCTCCTTTTCGATGGAAAGCACGGATCATCGTGTCCTCCGCAGGGGTAGGGCGTCGTTGATCCGTGCCGTCGTAGCGTAATATGATGATAGCGCGCGACTCTCCTTATGTCCACAAGCCGCACAGGTGTATACACGTATTCTTATGCCTCGTTCGGGAAGAACTCGTCGTGGATGCGGTTGACGGCGTCTTTGACGCTGCCGCCCTTGATGAGGCAGGAGATGCTGATCTCGGAGGTGCTGATAATCTCGAGGTTGATGCCTGCATTGGAGAGTGCCCCAAACATACGGGAGGCAATACCGGGATTGCCGAGCATTCCGGCTCCGACAATGGAGATCTTCGCGACATCATTGTCAATGGATACACCAGATGCGTGGATGTCTGCCGAAATCCCTTCGACGACGCGGCGCGCTTCCTCGGCGTCAATGGATGCCACAGTGAACACCATGTCGGTTACATTGGAGTCAGCACTGCGGAGGCTCTGCACGATCATATCCACGTCGATGTTCGCATCGGCGAGGGCAGAGAATATCTTGTAGGCAACGCCCGGGACATTGGAGACACCGAGCACCGTGATCTTAGCGACGTGCTCATCGTGTGCGACACCGCGAATGATAAAGGACTTTTCTTCCACTGTATATTCCTCCCTAATGATGGTTCCGGGTTCTGAGGTAAAGGTCGAACGAACGTGGATGGGGATGCTGTAGAGCTGTCCCATCTCCACCGAGCGTGGCTGCATAACGCCCGCGCCGAGACGTGCCATCTCGAGCATCTCGTTGTACGTAATCTCCTTCATGCGGCGCGCGCCCTTGACAATGCGCGGGTCGGCGGAGTAGATTCCGTCAACGTCCGTGTAGATCTCGCAGGTATCCGCGCCGATTGCACCCGCGATTGCCACGGCAGAGGTATCCGACCCGCCGCGTCCAAGTGTCACGGGGTTGCCGTCGACATCTGTACCCTGAAAGCCAGCGATAACGACGATGTTGCCCTTTTCAAGCTCCTCGTGCACACGTTTTGGCTCGATTCCAAGAATACGCCCCTTGGTATGCGCATGATCTGTGCGCATTCCTGCCATGCCGCCAGTAAGGGATATGGCGGGCTGTCCCAAGGCGCGGAACGCCATCGCGAGCAGTGCAATCGAGACCTGCTCACCCGTCGTCATGAGCATATCCATCTCGCGTGTGTACTGATAGGGGCTTTCCACCACCTCGCCAGCCAGCGCGATGAGATCATCCGTCGTATCGCCCATGGCAGATACCACCATGACAATGCGATCATCGGGGGCTTTCTCACGTAATATACGTTTTGCTACGTTCTTGATCTTCTCCGGGGTAGCCACCGAACTTCCGCCAAACTTCTTTACAATTAATGACATACAATGTCCCCCCTATGGATTGGTATAATTCCCATCATGGTGAATTCTCAACGCATTATACGCTAAAATGCGCCGTATTTCAATAACCCTTTGATGTATAAGGGATGCGCGACACTTTTCCGCGTATTGTCTACAGTTTGTCTACAGAACTATCTGTCTACAATCCCACCAAAGATGCGTGCCGTCTCACGCTGCATATCCTCCGTGTCATGCATATATGGTAAGAAAGACCGAGACGTATCAACGGTGGCGGCTCGATAACCTCTCTGAGTGGAAAATCGTGCAAGACGTGTTCGAAAAGATTCTAAACGACAAAAAAGAGCGGCGGAATGCTCACATACCCGCCACAGTCGATTTATTCGGTTAAGGATCACTAAGAAGAAATCCGTGTTGCTGAGATTTTGCAAGAGAGCATCGGCGGCGATATGGTGTTGCTCGCTGAAAGAAATTATAAGGGACTAAAAACGTCTGAATATATGTGGGACGACACGTTTTGGGGGAAATTATATCTTCGGTGAACACAGCGTATAATGCGCTAAGAAACCTTGAGTCAGATAGTGTCCAATCTAGTCGGCATCATCCTATGGATGGCAGGCTGCCATATGAAGCTAGATGATGTTGTCGTAGCAGTTATGGATCGGCTATATCAAAGCGCCGCTTTTGAGCTAGAGCTCATCATTTGGAGAAATGGCGTTATCATGTACGTATTAAAATACACAAAGAAGGAGTGAACCCATCCCCCCCGCCAATACGGGCAGAGGGTCGTGCTCACTCCTATTGCTCTCATTATACAATGTTTCAATCCGTAAATCAATAGTTCATGGAGGGGGAATCATGCATGGGCAAATTGCAATCTTAATTATCGCAATGTATCGTTAAACTTTTAGCGAGTTATATCATCGTAGCATACATATCATTCGCTGACTTATATCCGAAAATCTTGCGCGGATAGTTGTTGCCCCAATCTTCGATCCGCTACAGTTCCTTCGGCTTTAATTTGCTGAAGTCCGTTCTCTTGGGAAGAAATCTGCGCAGCTTTCGATACCCGTTTTCGTTTCTTCCACTATACACATAATTGATAAGAATAGGGGTATATCGCCAATAATCATGTGATACAGGAAGTGTGGTGCATCCATCCCACAGTCAAGTGCGGTACTGGGAAGATTGCTATGGTCATACCTGCGCCACTGTGCTATCATGAGAGAAAGGAGGCGATGCTATGATTCCGTACGAAGTAATCGAAGCGAAAGAAATTTTGCATGAAGGTATGGCGGAGCTGCTTGCCGATGTGAATCAAATCAAAGAACGTATGGGCATTGATCGGCATGACACCGTTCAGCCGATTTCTCTCGTCCAACAGAATCTACGAGTGACACTGCATAATATTCTTGGAGATTCGTACAATACCATGGAGGATATACAAAGACTCCGACAGACCTTTGAAAATGCCCGCACCTATATACGGGAACTGGAGACCAATCATGCAGGATAACTACACTCCGCAGGAACTTAATGAACAAAAAGAACGCATCAAAGACGATCTTTTGGTCAGTGCTGCACCTGACGTGCATCCGCACGCCTATCTGCTTGCGGGACAGCCCGGAGCAGGGAAAACGAAACTGGCCGATATCTGTGCACGAGCGCATGGCGGAAATATCATCTTTATTTCAAGCGATGATTACCGCAGGTATCATCCTCGTTTCACTGAGCTGCAAGCACAGTACGGTGATGAAGCTGTCCTCCATACACAACAGTTCGCGGGGAAGATGACGGAGGCTCTGATCGACGATCTGAGCAGGGCGCAGTATCATCTCATCATTGAAGGCACACTGCGGACGACTGAGGTGCCGCTGCGGACGCATGATCTTCTTGCCGCACGTGGATATGATGTCTCTCTAAATGTGATTCTCGTGCGTCCCGAAAAATCATATCTCAGTACACTGAAACGCTATCGACTGATGGAGGAGGCAGGGCTTACTCCGCGTATGACGCCAAGGGAACATCATGACCGCGTTGTGCACTCTCTCGTCGACAACCTGCATACGCTCTACGAGCAGGACGCTTTTCAAGACATCCGTGTCTACAATCGTGCGGGGGAGTGTCTCTATGACAAGGAGAAAACGCCATTTCGCGATCCGTCCGATCTCTTCCGTGAGGAGTTCGCGCGGGAATTGACAAGACGCGAGACGACAGATATTGAGGAGGACTATGCGCCGTATGTCGGACGGGCAAAAGTCGAAGAGACGCTGCGCGCCTATGCGGAGTTCTTCTCGCAGGAGGAGCGAGGAAAAGGCGGACGGTGAAAAAGAAAAAAATTGCCTGTTCCAGCTCCCGCCGGGGTCCAATTCCCCATGGCTGCTGGAACAAGCAATTTTCTTACTGTTAGTATAGCACGAAAAACGAGTATATCAACAAAAAGCGATACCCTTCAAACCCAGCCCAAAGATGGCGCGCATCAGTGACTGAGAGGTATCGCTCTTTCTATATACAGTATCAGATTCTTTGAAAGATGTCAAAGGGGAGCTTGTCCTAGAGAAGAAGGAAAAAATGCGCTATGTATGGATGTGCTCATCAATATACAGGAAAAAGCATTCAGCGGACACAATCGGATAAGGGCGATTCCCTTAACGGAGGCAATTCACTAAATGCTTTATCTGATCGTATTGTACCAGATCGTGCAAAAGAATTTCAGGATGAATCTTGTTTATCTGTCAACCAGGATCTATCGTTGAAGTGAAGAGAAAATTCGAGGAAATCAGGCTTAACCGTATGAAAAGGGATCTAACTAAAACGACTGTGCCCTCTTATTATTCGCCGGATATGCTTGTCTACAAGGATGCAGCTGAGGAACAGATTGAGCTGTTAGCGCGGTTTATTTTAACAAACGATGCACACAGCAAAAGACGAATCTTATTCCAACTGGTTCCGGCGACAATGGATGAATATGTTGATGCTTTTCTTAACGGAAAGCGATACCCAACAGATCCAATCATCGACAAGTTAATGGATACGGAGGACTGGAAGACTCGCAAAAAGCTGGTCGAAAATGCGGGGATAAAAATCAGCGATGTCATTTTGCGGGATATTCCTTATATGCCGTTGAGTTCGGATGAGCGGAAGGCGGTATTCCTTCATGGAGCTTACATGGAACATAAGCGCTCACCCTATAGAAGAGATGCATATTCGAAGCCATGGAATGAACTGACGGAAAAAGAGAAAACCGTCATCAAAGTCATGGATGCTGACCATCGTCTGAGCTTTGACTCTGCTAATCTTATCCTAAATGCTTATGAGAAAAAACTTGATGAACAGACCTCCATTGACGAGGGACATGACTTTTGGTTGTCTTATGGAAGCGACAGTCACTATATGAAGCGCCGAGGATATGCAGCCCTTAAGTTGGCTGACAAAAAAATTACAGATGAAGCAATACGACAAGCTGGAGCAAGTTGTCTTTTGAATCACATCTATATGGAAATCAATCCAATACTACTTCCACTTGTTGCTTGGGCATCTGCATTTCATTACAAGAACATGGATGCGCGAGTTGAGGAAGTTCAACCTTTCGAATAAAATAGGAACTCTGTTCGTACATCAGTATGAAAAAATGATTTTACAGGAGATCCCATTCGCCATGCTTGCGTGTGGGATCTCTTGTACTTTTGCAAAGAATCATTAGCCATCTTCCCATATCCTGCGTTATAATTTTCTTATTCTGGAATTATATCAAGAATCAATTACAAGAGGCTATTATGACAGACCAATGGAATCTAAAAGAGTTTGTTGTCCTTTTTACGGGAAACGGGAGGGAAAACGGCAAATAAAAAGCCCCCCGTGTAGGGGGCTGCCACTGATTTATTATTTACCAAAGACCCAAGACTTTCCACCATGCCGCGCCAATTGTTAGGTAGATCAGCGTCGTAATGGTCGTCATGATGAAGCCGTTCTTCCACCATTCGCTTTGCGAGACATAGCCTCCGCCAAAGTAGATCGGGGCACAGCCGTTGCCGTAATGCGTGAGGGAGATCGGCACATCGGCGAAGATGCCGAAGATGATGGCGACCAGGAGGGGAGGTGCACCGACACTGACACTGACGGCAATGAATGCCGCATAGAGGGCACTGATGCGTGCCGTGACACTGGCGAAGGCGTAGTGAATGTAGGTGTAGAAGAGCAAGATGATGAGGCAGGAAACGACCCAATCGAAACCGAGCGACGAAATCGCTGCGCCCGCACCGTTGGCGATCCATGTGATGATGCCCGATTTTGCAAGAGCCGAAGCGAGCGTCATCAAAGAGCCCATCCAGAACATTGCGTCCCATGCACCCTTTTTCCTGGATGACGTCCTGCCAGTTGATGATGTCGAGCATCAGCATGAGGCAGACCGCGCCCATGGCAACGGGCGTCGCGTCGATGTGCGTGAGACCAGAGCTTGCCCAGAGTGCGAGAGAGACAACGAAGATGACAGAAAGCCCCTTTTCCGCAAGGCTCATTGGACCCATTTCGGTAAGCTCGCGCTGTGCCAGGCCCTTGGCGTCGGGAATATGCATGAGCTCAGGCGGCGAAAGCTTCATCATGACATAGGGAACGAGGAGGAGCGCGATGAGTCCCGGCACGATGGCGGCGCTCGCCCAACTCATCCATGTGACATGGACGCCCAGAGTCTTCTCGGCGAGCGCTACGCAGAGCGGGTTGCCCGCCATCGAGGTCACGAACATCGTGCAGGTCACGGCGTCCGTATGGTAGCCGACCTGCATGAGGTAGGTGCCGATGCGGCGTGCGCTCTCACCGGGTTTTGAGCCCAGTGCCTCCGCGAGGGAGCGCACGATTGGATAGAGGATTCCGCCGCCACGCGCTGTGGCCGAGGGTGTCGCGGGCGAGATCACAAGCTCGCTCAGGGCAATGGCATAGCCGAGCGATAACGCACTTTTGCCGATCGCTTCGATGATGCGGAAAGCGATACGTTTGCCGAGGCCGCTCTTGATGAAACCGCGGGAATAGAGGAACGCGCAGACGATCAGCCAGATCGTGCTGTTGCCATAGCCTGCCAAGGCATCGGACGTCTTCAGTAGTCCTGCCCATGCGGAAAAGGAAATCGCGATGAAGGCCACTGCACCGATCGGCAGCGGATGCAGGATAAAGCCCAGCACTGTCGCGATAAAGACCGCGAGCAAATGCCATGCGAGTACTGTGACTCCGTCAGGAACCGGCAGGAACCATAGGATGAGTCCGACGCCGATCGTGATGAGTGCATTTCTTCTCTTCGTGTTCATGTTTTCACCCCATCAAAAATATGAGTTCTCCGCCGCAGTCCCCTTTTGCTGAAAGCATTTCCTGCGACGCTCATGAAGCTGTAGGTTTGCAGAGCATACGTCCGAGGCCAGCGGGAAGGGCAGTTCTGCGTTCTGAACGTTCGCAAATAAAAGCAGCCTCTTTCTGTCAATGAGAGAAGAGACCGCAAAATATCCTTGCCTTACCGCGTGCAGCGTCACAGCGCATAAAATCGCCGTCGAAAGGTCACCGCAAAGATGCGGATCGATCCAGCGCAAGACACAGATACCCTTCCCGTCGCTCGCAGGTCAGACGGTGATCGTCGATCAGGCAGTCCTCCTGGCTCCAGTTCATCGCTCCTCTGCGCCTTCCCAGGTTTCCCCAGTGACGTTTTCTGCAGATTCGCTCACTGATACAGTGGCTGTACCGCGCCGGTCCTTACGGCTTCTCTATTGAGTCTTGTGACACCTGATTCATCCGTATGCTGTTTGTCGTGATGATGGCTTCCGTGTGGAAGAATATCACCGCTTCTACCTATTGTCAAGAGAGCGGTAGGAGGAGCCGAATCATCAGTTTGATATGCACGTGTTGATTGACATTTAGATGTTTGCATGCGCGATATTTTATGATAGAATAAGCGTCGAATATACTGGTCTAGGCAAAGATGTTTTGCCGGAGCGATTTTGTATGTTCGACTTTTTATGTGTCCCATTTCGTTTATGATTAAACTGCGGAGCACACAGACGATCATCAATCTGGTTTTCCTTGAAATCCTTGAGGAGGAGAGTGGACTCTCGGGTGGGGCGGTACTGCTGCACTGTAAGGAGGATGCCGATGCAGCCAATCGTCGCTGAGGAAATTAAAGACTTCGATACGAGCCTCGACCGACTGTGGGCACGACGCGATCTCGTCGTCGTTGCAGCAGGGGCTCTCATCTGTTTTCGCTCCATCTACCGGCGCGCACTGCAGATCGGAGCACTTGAGCGGTTCCGCTATGTTGCCGTGCGGGTAGAGGATTATGTGTTGGGGGCGGCAGAGGAAGCGATTCGGGATGCGGTGTCAGATGCCACCCACCTTCCTGGCGCACGCACGGTCGTGATCTATCTCTCTTGTCTCGACATCCTCACACGTCTGGATTTTGCAGACATCGAGCGCACTCTTTCTGCAGAGACGGGCTGCATCGTGCGCTGTTTCTTTCGTGGGCCGCTGGCAAAGGCGGACGGCATCCGGCACGAGACTGCAGAAGAGCTCCTCGCCGCGTTGCCGCCGGAGGAGGGGACGGTCACAGCATCGGCGCCGCTGCCGCCGCCGATGAGTGATACGGCGGGCGTGTCGGATTTCCTGCGGGAAGAGGGCGCGGCGCATGTCCTTGTCACGCCGTCGGGCTGCCGCAATGCGCTTGCACGCATGGATCTCATGCCGGAGCGCAGCGATGTCTATGCGCTCATCCCACAGGCGGAGGACTATATCTTTGGCATGGAGGAGACCGCTGCCGCAGAGATCGGTGCGCTCGCAGCAGAGGGAACGTACCGCACGGTGCATCTCCTCAGCTCGCCGGTGCCCGCATTCATGGCGATGGAGGCTGCGCCGGTTCTGCAGGCTGCGGAGGAGCAGGGTTGCCGTGCGTGTGCATCGCCGACGGACGGCTTTCATGATGCCGTGTGCGGTGTTGCAGCGGAATTGCTTCGCCTCGTGCAGGAGGCGGCCAATGGGTGGCGGGAGGCGGGGCAGACGGTTCTCATCCTCGGGTACAGCCCGCTGCTGTTCGGCGATATGGCACAGCTGGATGCCCCGACTGCTTTTCTCACTGCATACGGCTGCGACGTGTGCACTGTAGGGCGCGACGCACTGACCGAACCTCCCGCGCTGGTCTGGTTGGTGTCTGCTGCCGGTGTGTCGGCGGCAGAATGGCTGCGCAGGGAATACGATGTGCCCGTTGTCCGCAGCCTGCCGCTCAGGGAGGCGGGACAGACTGCATGGCGGGCTGAGATCGCTGCGGTACTTGGCTTGCCCATAGAGGAGGCATCTGTGGAGCAGACAGCAGGAGCTCTGCGTGCGGATAAGATCCTCATTATCGCCGATCCGATTGCGGCCGCAGCCATTGATCGCTTGCTTCGTGCATATGGATTTCGCAATATCCGCTGTGCAGCCTATGCGTGGGACGAGGAGACGGCGGCACTGTATCGACAGGCGGCTGAGATCGACGCGCTCGTCTTTCGTACGGCTGTGGAGCTGCAGTCCGCATGGGATGCGGCGGATGCTGTCGTTGCCGATCCTGCGCTGCTGCATGCGATGGGGGAGAAGCGCATTGTTCCGCTGCCGTCGGGTCTTCTCTCGGGCAGAGATGCCGCGGGAGAGGGGAGCGGTGTGCTTGGCGTAGACTTCGCTGCAGCGTTGGACGCATTTCTGAAATGTTGATAGTTCAAAAATATTGAAGTATTGTTTTGAATCTATTCGATTGTACTTAATCGTAGACTATGATAATCTTTCCGTCAATTGATCGTCTCATGGGGATTTTTAGAAGAAATAGGAGGATATGATGACACATCGTTTTTCATTCGGTTTTCTTGCAGTGCTGATGCTTCTCTGCTCCGTGCTCGCAGGATGCGGATCGCAGGAGGCCGCCGCGCCCAAGGCGGAGCGGGTTGTGACGGACACGACCGGACGCGAGGTGCATTTGACGGGAGAGGTCAAGAGCATCGCCGTCGTGCCGATCCCGTGGGCATCCGTTGCCTTTGCGGTGGACGGCTCGGCGGATCGCATTGCGGGAATGCACCCGTCGGCGAAGGCATCGTATGAGAAGTCCATGCTCAAGGTGCTTGCACCGGGGATGGCGCATGCCGCAACAGACTTTGTCGGGCAGGATTTCTCCATCCACATGGAGGAGCTTGGAAAGCTGAACCCGAGTGCCATCATCGTCTGGAACTATCAGGAGGACGAGATCGCACAGCTCGAGAAACTAAATATCCCCGCGATTGCGCTGAAGTACGGAACATTGGAGGATGTCCAGCAGGGCATCCGTGTCATCGGGCAGGTATTCGGCAAGGAGGAACGCGCTGAGGAGCTTGTGCAATTTCAGCAAAACATCATGGCGTATTTTGAGACGAAAAAGGCGGCCCTCGAAGGCAAAGCAAAGCCGAAGGTGCTCTATCTGCGCGATCGGGATCTCAAGGTTGCGGCGGGCGGAACCGTCAACACGATGATGATCGAGACGGCAGGCGGTGTGAACGTCGCAAAGGATGTGAAGGGGCAGTGGACGCCGGTCACGATGGAGCAGATTGCTGCGTGGGATCCCGATGTCATTATCCTCAGTAATTTTGATTCGATTCAGCCAGTCGATCTATTTGAGGATAAACTTGAGGGGCAAAACTGGAAGAACATCAAGGCAGTGCGCGAAGGACATGTTTACAAGGCACCGATTGGTCTATACCGTTGGGATGCCCCCTGCGTCGAGACGCCGTTGATGATCAAGTGGATCGCGCAGAAACTGCATCCGGATGTGTTTGATGACTACCGTCTGACGGACGATCTGCGCGGCTTCTATGAGAAATTTTTCTCCTACACGCTGACGGATGCCGATCTCAAGATGATTCTGCACGAGTGAGCCGCCCTATGAAACAAAGCAATGCAGTTCTCTGGACGATCATGGCGGTGCTTCTCATTGCTGTGTTCTTTCTTTCTCTTGTAGCGGGGCGCTTTGCTATCGAACCTGGGGCTGTCTGTGACATTCTGATGCGTGCGGTTAGAGGTGATGCTGGGACAGACATGGCATCGACCGTCGTTCTCGAGTTGCGCCTGCCGCGAACGCTCCTCGCTATGCTCGTTGGCGCAGGGCTATCACTCTCTGGGGCAGTCTACCAAGGTATTTCCGCAATCCGCTCGTCAGCCCCGATGTGCTTGGTGTATCGAGCGGTGCTGGGTTCGGTGCCGTACTTGGTATACTCCTCTGGGGGACAGGCACGGGAACCTCGATCATGGCCTTCGTCTGCGGCATGGCGAGTGTAGGACTCGCGTACTACTTCTCACGCAGCCGCGGCTCCGTCTCGATGATGTCGCTCGTGCTCTCGGGAATCATCATCTCGTCGATCTTCTCCGCGCTCATCTCGCTCGTGAAATATGTCGCGGATCCCTATGACAAGCTGCCCGCCATTACTTATTGGCTCATGGGCGGCCTTGGCAAGGCGGACTTTGATAAAATCCAGATCATCGGGCTGCCGATGATTGCCGCAGGGGTGCTCCTGATTGCGATCCGTTGGCGCATCAACATCCTTTCGCTCGGCGAGGAGGAGTCACGCAGCCTCGGTGTGAATCCTGCGCGCATCCGCAACATTGCCATCGTCGCGGCGACGGTGCTCACGGCGCTCTCAGTAATGGCCTGCGGTATTGTCGGATGGGTCGGGCTCGTCATTCCGCACATGTGCCGCCGCATGGTCGGCGTCGATCATGCGCGGCTTTTGCCCGCTGCGTGCTTCACGGGGGCGATCTTCCTCGCACTCGTTGACATTTGCGCGCGGAGTCTCCTTGCGGCAGAGCTGCCAATCGGCATTCTCACGGCACTCCTCGGCGCACCGTTCTTTGCCTTCCTGCTGAAGCGTACGCGGGAGAAACAGGGGGATTGGTCATGATTACGGTGAAGAATGCCGCCTTTTCCTACGACGGCAGAAATGAGCTGTTCTCCGATCTCTCCTTCTCCCTCGCGGCGGGTGAGGTTCTCACCATTCTCGGGCGCAATGGCATCGGCAAGACGACGTTCCTGCGCTGTCTGCTCGGTATTCTGCCGTGGACGCGCGGGGAGTGTCTGGTGGGCGGCAAACGCCCCGATCCTGCTGTCGTCAGTGATGTGATCGGCTATGTACCACAGGGCCATGCCCCCGCTTTCCCCTATACTGTCTTTGAGATGGTCATGATGGGGCGTGCGCGGCGCATCGGACTCTTTCGGACACCTGCGGCGGCAGACCGTGTACGCGTTGCGGAGCTGCTCGATCTGGTCGGAGTCCTGCCGCTCGCGGAGCGTGCCGCGACCGAGCTGAGCGGCGGACAGTTGCAGATGGTCTACATCGCCCGTGCGCTTGCTGTCGAGCCGCGGCTGATCATTCTTGACGAGCCGGAGGCACATCTGGACTTTCATAACCAGATGATTGTCCTGCGCCTGCTGAAGAAACTGTCAACCGAGCAGCACATGACCATTGTCATGAATACTCACTCGCCTGAGAATGCGCTCAAGATCTCTGACAAAAGC